>Ga0102944_1000171_pt1 | contig 53308 bp, 38 predicted proteins | sample SalPonD_shore_MG_FD_78172 | JGI IMG/M metagenome (GOLD analysis project Ga0102944, IMG submission 78172) | Salt pond soil microbial communities from South San Francisco under conditions of wetland restoration - Salt Pond MetaG... | ecosystem: Environmental > Aquatic > Marine > Intertidal zone >... | reverse complement strand
GGACGCAGCGGGTCCGGCTCGGGAAGCACGCGGTGGTAGATGAGCACGGTCAGCCGGCCGGGCGGCGACAGCAGCCGGCCCAGGGCCTGCCAGCCGCTGCCGCCGCGCAGCCCCGGGGAGGCGGCGGGGGCGCTCACCGCCGCCCCCGCCGGCCGACTACCACCATGGAGTGGCTGAGCAGGGCGCCCAGGCCCGGAACCGCCCGCAGCAGACCGGCCGCCAGCCGATGCTCCGCCAGCCGCTGCAGGCCCCGCAGGCGCCCGGGCAGGATCGGCAGCCAGCGCAGACGCACCTCCTCCAACCCGGCCTCGCGCACCAGGCGCCGAAGCCGCCGCGGCGATTCATAGTGCAGGTGGGGCGAGCGGCGGCGAAGCCGGGCCAGCACCCGCCGCCCCAGATGCGGCAGGGCCCAGGCATTGAGCCCGTCGACCCACAGCTCGCCGCCCGGCGCCAGCAGACGCGCCAGCTCCCGCACCACGGGCTCCGGCTCCCCCAGGGCCTGGGTCACCCCCAGACACAGGACGCCGTCGGCGACCCCGTCGGCAAACGGCAGCGCCCGGGCATCCCCCGCCACCCAGGAGCCCCGCCCCGCGGCGCGCGAACGGGCCTTGCCCAGGGACGGCAGGGAGAAGTCGATGCCCACCGCCTCCTGCCCGGCCGCCGCCAGGTGGCGGGTGTAGGTGCCGGCGCCGCAGCCCACGTCCAGCCAGCGCCCAGGTTCGGGGGGCGCGGTCCAGTGGCGGGCGAAGAAGCGCAGCCGGGCATCGAGCCCGGTGGGCGACCACCCGGCCACGCCCGCGTCGTCGTCGTGGAGCAGGGCGTAGCGGACGAAGCGCCCGCGCCAGCGGGTGTTGAATGCGTCCGGCGCCGCCGGGGGCCTACGCGCCATCGGTGGCTCCCCCTGTAGCGGCGAGGCCGGGCCGGGCGGACGTCGCGGCGGGTGCCCCGCTCCCTTCCTCCGCCTTTTCGGCACGGGCCACCCGGGCCTGCAGGACCACCAGGATCGCCAGCAGGTGGTAGTAGAAATCGAAATAGGCCAGCCCCAGGAAGGTCCCCGCCGCCGCGTAGCCGATGAAGCTCACCTGGATCATGGCCGCCAGGTCGCCGGCCCATTTCAGCTCGGGCCGGTCACGCGTCCGGCGGATGACCAGGGAGGCCGTGCGCCAGCCGGCCATGCCCACCGCCAGGAACAGGGCCAGCCCGACGAAGCCGTGCTCGCCGAGCATCTCGAACCAGATGCTGTGGGCGTCCTGATAGCGGCCGTTGTCGCGCACCACGTCCGGGGCGAAGCGCTGATAGCTCTGCGGCGTGAAGCTCTGGAAGCCGCCGCCCACCAGGGGCCGGGCCAGGGCCATGCGGGTGGCAAAGGTCCAGGCGTCGAGGCGGCCCATGGCCGAATCGTCCTGCCGGTAGTGGACGATGGTCTCCATCTTGTCGAAGTACTTCTGGGGCATGAAGGCGAGCCCGAGCGGCACCAGCACCGCCAGGACCAGGGCCAGGGATCCCTTGTAGCGGCTCTTGAGCCACAGGAAGGCGAGCATGCACCCGGCGGCCAGGAAGGCCCCGCGCGAGTACGAGGCGATGATGGCCAGGCCGGTGAGCACCATGGCCCCGGCCAACCCCCACCGGATCCAGCGCTGATCGGTCTGGAGGTGGAGGAAGCGCAGCAGCGGCAGGACCATGATCAGCGCCAGGGCCAGGGCCGTGTTGCCGCCGATGAAGGTATGGGCGGGGCCGATGACCGAGTACTCGCCGCCGGTGCGCAGGGCGAACAGCCCCCCCTTGATGCCGTAGAAGCCGAGGGAGACGGCGATCACCCACACCAGCCCCTGCACCCGCTCCCGGCTGGTCATGACCATCATGGTCACGAACACCATGAGCTGGATCTTCAGGACCTCCGACAGGTGGTCCCAGGCGGCCTGGGGATAGAGGGCGAACCCGGTGGTCACCACCATCCACAGGCTCATGACCAGCAGCAGCACCGACACCGGGGTCCAGGGGATGCGCTTGGGCTCGGGCGACAGCAGCAGACCGACCAGGGTGGCCGCGCCGATCACCTGCGCGAAGGGGAAATTGTAGGCGAACGACCAGGTCAGGCGGTGGGGATTCATGTAGCCGATCCAGGACCACATGAGGATGCCGATATAGGGCCGCGTGAGGATGAAGGGAACGGCCCCGAACACCGCCATGGTCACCAGCAAGTCGCGCAGAGGTAGGTCCATCCCGCTCTCCTCGATGCCCGCCCCGCCGGCCCACTCGTTGGCGGGCGGCTAGAAGCGGAAGTAGTACAGGTTCAGCCAGCCCGCGAAGACCAGCCAGCCGCTCAGCGCCAGCAGGGCCGGGCTGCGGCCCCGGCCCCGGCGGCGCGACATCAGGGTGAAAAGCCCCAGGTGGGCCACGGCCAGCACGCCCACCACCGCCGTCATGCGCTCCCGGTAGGGCAGAAGCGGCCGGAAGGTGCCGTACTCCTGGCGCATGGCTGCCATCTGCCGGGCCATCGCCGCGCGCTGGACCTGGACCGCCGGGGGCGCCGTCAGGGCGATCTCCCGCGCGGCCCCGTCGGCGGCCCGGTACCGGAGGAGGCGCCCGGTCCGGGTCACGGTCACCGGGCCGCGATCCCCCGGCAGCCGCAGCTTCCAGTGCTCGGGCCCCTGCCACCGCAGGAGGCGGGGCCCCGGCCCGCCCGCGCCCAGGCGCCAGGCCAGCAGGCTGGGCTCGCCGCCCGAGGGCCGCTCCAGGATCAGGCTGCGGGTGGCCACCGGGCGCCGGCCGGCCGCCACCAAGCCGCGCACCCCCCGCCCCTCGCCGCCGCGCACCCAGCGCACCCGGCCGCTGCCCACATGCCACAGGGACAGGCCGACGGGGCTGGCGGCATGGGCGAGGCGAAATCCCCCCGATCCGGTAGCGGCCACTGCCACCCCCGGCCCGGTTCGCCAGACCTCCTCGGTAACGCCTCCGCCCCCGCCGTCGGCCGAATCGAGCACCGCCCAGGTGCCGCCGGCGAGGCTGATCAGCTGCCGTTGCACCCGATAGCCGCGGGAGGGCACCCGTCGCTCCAGGTCCAGGAACCGCAGCCGCCCCTCGGCGTGGCCCAGCAGCCGGGAGGTGCGCCCCAACGAGGGCGGCTCGCCGGCAAGGTGGGGCGCGTTGGCCCCGGTCCAGCCGGCGGCGGCCGTCCTGCCGCGGGCGCCGTAGGGCCAGTAGCCGGCGGCGGTCCACCAGTCCACGCCGTCGGCCCAGAACAGCAGGCTCAGCTCATCGGCGTGCTTGTGGCCGTGGCCGGCGAAGCGCGACCAGGCAAGCACCGTCTGGGCCGCCCCCCCCTGCCCGGCGCCGCGCCAGCCCACCCAATAGCCCGCCACCGGGAACAGCGCGGAGGTATGGGCGGGCGCCTCGGGCGGCCCCAGGGGCACCAGCCGCACCCCGCCGCCCTGGGCGCGGGCCACCCGCAAACCGGCGGCCTCCCGGATCCCGGTGTCGCCGATGCGCGGCAGGGTGCCGTCGGGCCGGCGCAGCAGCTGCAGGAAACGGACGGCGCCCCGGTACCGCCGCCACCACTCCGGGGGGATCGCCTGGCCGCTGAGCGCCATGTAGCGGAAGGCCCGGCCGACGAGCTTGACGCCCACCGCGTGGTAGCCGGCCGAATGCTCCAGGACCACGCCTTCCGGGCCCAGGTAGTAGGGGAGATGGCCGGCGAAGCGCTCGCGCGCCAGGCGCGCCGCCGGTTCCGCCGCCGGCAGCCCCGGGAAGGCCAGATGGGCATGCCACAGGGCCAGATCCTGCAGGATGCCGTGGTTGGTGCGGGGGTTGTACTGGCCGGGCCGGGCGGTCAGGGCGATGCCGCGGGCGGCGAAGGCCAGCACCGTGCCGGCCTGGTCCGTGCCCATCAGGTCCGGATGCTCGCGGTAGGCCTGCCAGAAATCGGCGAGCACCCGGATGCGGGCGGCCACCGCATGGTCGTTCCACAGCATGCCTTGGGGTAGCCAGCGGCTGCCCTCGTAGCGCGCCCAGCCAAGGATCGCGTTGCGCGCCAGGACCAGGTTCGCCCGCTCGCCCGTCTCGCGGTAGGCGTCCAGGAACAGCCGCGGCACCGCCAGCGAGACTATCTGGAGCTGCCAGCCGGGACCGCCCCGCTCCAGATTGGCCGGATCGAAGGGCAGCTTCACCGGCACCGGAGGGAAGTCGCCCAGCTGCAGATCCCCGGTCTCCCGCAGCCGCCGGACCCGGTCCGCCGCCTGGCCGAGCGGGGCGCGCACCGGCACATCGAAATCCCGCCCGTCCATGAGCGCCCGAACCTCCTGGGCCAGGGGCGCCCGCGCCCGCTCCACCACCGCCGCGGACACGCTCGACGGGCCCGTCCCATAGTGGGCGATGGGGACGTACCAGACCGCTGCCAGGGCCGCCAGCGGACCGGCCAGACCGAGGACGATCCGGGCGGGGAGCCGGCTCATGTCCCTCTCCAGTGCACCGGCCCGGCGTCCGCCGGCGCGGGGCCGGCGGACGCGACCCCGGCCAGGGCCAGATAGCGGTCCGCGGCCCGCTCCCAGGAGAACTCGGCGGCCACCCGGCGCTTCAGGCTGCGGGCCAGGAGCCTGGCCCGCTCCGGGTCCTCCAGCAGGTCGCGCAGCGCCGCCTCCAGTGCGGCCGGGTCCCCCGGCGGCACCAGCAGACCGTCCACCCGGTCGCGCACCACCTGCGGGATGCCCCCCACCCGGGAGGCCACCACCGGCACCCCGAGCACCCCCGCCTCCAGCAGCACGATGCCAAAGGGCTCGTAGCGGGAGGGCAGGACGAACAGCCGGGCCTCGCGGATCACACCCAGGGCCGCGCCGTGCTCCAGCCCGGCCAGGAAGCGCACCCGCTCGCCCAGGCCAAGCCCGGTGGCCAGGCCCTGGAAGACGTCCCAGCATTCGGCCCGGCGGCCGGCCAGCACCAGGTCCAGCTCGGGATAATCCCCGGCCAGGCGGGCGAAGGCGCCCAGGAGAACGTCCTGACCCTTCTTGTGCTCGTAGGTGGCGACGCAGGCGATGTAGGGCCGGGCGCTTCTCGGCGGGGCTTCCGCGGCGGCTCGCACGCGCGCCGGATCCACGCCGTTGGGAACGGCCCGGACGCGGTCCGCAAGCCCCGGCAGGTCGGCCCGGATCTCCTCGGCGAGGGCCTCCGAGCAGGCGGTGATGGCCGCCGAACGGGCACACAGCCAGACCCACAGCCGCCGCTGCAGGCCGCTCCACTGGCGGGCATCGCGCAGGTCCTGGCCGTGCAGGGAGAGCAGCAGGCGCCCCGGCCAGATGCCCAGGAAGCCGGCGACGGCCACCGGCAGCAGCCACAGGCCCGGGTAGTGGGCGTTGACCACGGCCACCCGCCGCCGCCGCAGCCACCAGCCCAGCCGCAGGGCACGCGCCGGAAGGACCAGCCACGCCAGCAGCCGGGCCCTGCGGCCGCCGGCCAGCGGGAACGGCTCGCGCAGCCGCATGCGCAGCGTCCGTCGTCCTCCCGTGCGCCCCGGCCGGGAACGGGAGCCGTCCCAGCTCTTCACCAGGATCCACGGCCGGACCGAGCCCCGTTCCGAGAGCCGGTCGGAGAGGTTGCGCACCACCTGATTGACGCCGCCGGGGTGCGCCAGCTCCCAGGGCACCGCCAGGAGATAGCGCAGCGGCGGCGCGCCGTGCCGGGGGTCAGACCGTTGGTTCATAGCCGAGCTCCCGCATGCCGTCGGCGCACAGTGCCTCGATCCGGCCCAGGTTGGCGGGGCCGAACACCTCCAGCCAGGAGCGGCCGGGGCGCCCGGAGGGCTGGAAGGGCCGGTCCAGGAGGTCGGCCACCGGGTTGACCGCGGCCAGCCCGAGGGCCTCCGCCGTGCGCCGCAGCACCCCCTCCTTGTCCGCCAGGAAGTCCTCGTAGCGGACCAGCACCGTGTCCGCCCGATTGGCCGCCCAGAAGCGGGCACCGAGGTTCCAGCGCCACGCCATCACCTCCGTGTGCGCGCATCCCCCCAGGCCCAGCCAGTCGCCGCTCAGGTACAGCTCCCAGCCCCGCCCGTTGGCGGCCCGCTCCTCGCGGGACAGGGCCTCCCGGTCGCCGGGGAGGCCCAGGCGGTCGAGGATGCTGCGCAGGTTGTCGCGCGGATCCCGCACCACCAGGACCTTGCGCATCCCGGGGAAGCGGCCCAGGAGCTGCGGCCACAGCAGCAGCAGGTTGGGCTCCTTGACGATGTCGCGGGACAGGCCCCGGGCGTTGCGCCGGACGAAGGCGCGGAAGGACAGCTCCCCCCGCCAGACGCGCTGGTAGCTGGGGTCCCGCCACTCCGGCTCCAGGTCCAGGGTCACCGAGGCCCCGCTGAGCCGGGCGAGCAGCCCCGCCACCGCGCTGGTCCCCGACTTCTGGTTGCCGAACACCACCACCGCCCGGGGGTTGGGCCGGGCCGCCCGCTCGCCAAGTCCGCGCAGGGACCGCTGCACCCGCCAGGGCAGCAGGCCCGGCAGCGGTCGGGCGGGGCTTCCGCCCGCCGCCGCCCTCATCCGGCGGCCCGCCGGTTGTAGGCGGCAACCATCTCGGCGGTGCCGGGGCTGTCCGGCACCGCCACCAGGTCGTGATTGGTGCGGGCGCCGGGATCCCACGCCTCGGACAGGGGCGACAGGTGGTGCGCCCGGTGGTCGGCGAAGGTGAACAGGCGGTACCCGGCCCGCTCCAGTCGATGGCCGACCGCGGCCGGCGTGCTGCCGAAGGCGCCCATCTTCTCGGGATGGACCTCGATCAGCAGCACGGGCCGGAAGCGCTCCAGGACCTCGCTTGCGCCCTCCAGGACCCGCTCCTCGAGCCCCTCCACATCGATCTTCACCACCTCCGGGGCGAAGCCGCGCTCGCGGACCAGCTGGTCGAGCGGCAGGATCGGCACCCGGACACTGTCGCGCGGATCGCCCGTCGCCGGCACCGCCGCATGGCCGGGATAGAGCGGCCGGGCCTGGGGCACGGCCAGCTCCCCCGGGGCATCCGCAATGCCGCAGTGGACCACCTCGATGCGCCGGCGGATGTCCGCCGGCTGGAAGGCGACCTGCCGGCCCAGCTCGAAGGCGTTGGAGGGATCGAACTCCACCGCCAGCGCGCGGTGGCCCGGGCGCGTGGCGAACAGGACGGAGAAGTAGCCGAGGTGGGCCCCCACGTCCACGAACGTCTCCCGGGTCCGGATCGCCTCCACCAAAAACGCGGTGACGGAGGGCTCGTGCCAGCCGCCGAGGAAGCCGTCGCGGCGGTTCCGGTGGAACCACCACTTGGTGTAGGGGTGATCGGTCAGGAAGCGGACGGGGCGCCCGTCCACCGCGACCTCGTAGACCCTCGGCACGCCCAGCGCGCGCCAGCGCTCCCTGAGCTGCAGCCGGTAGGCCCGGCGCCGGGCCCATTGCCACAGGGCCGGGCGCCGAGGCCCGTTGCCCGCCGTTGCTTCCATGGCTCCACTCCTGCCCCGAGGGGCATGCTCGCCGTCCGCACTCGAGGGGGACGGTCGTTTTTCGGCTCCTCGACGATCCGCGCCGACGGCCATCTAGCGCGCCGGGCCCGAGAACCAGCGCACCAGCAGGCGCTCGGCCAGCGGCAGGTATTTCTCCCGGCCGGCCGGCCCCCGCGCCGGAGCCTTGCCGGGGATGCGCGCAAGGCTCCCCAGCGGGCGTACCTCCGCCTCCGCGTAGCGGGCGACACGCTCCTGGACCTCGGGATCCGCCACCAGGTCCTCGTAGCGCACCAGCAGGGCCCCCACCTCCCCGGCCCCGCCCCGGAACTCCCGCACCCGCCGCCGCCAGTAGCGCAGGAAGGCGCGCGGCGTGGCCACCAGCTGATGGGGCCAGCGGGCGTACTCGGAGCCGATGCAGTTGCGGAAGGAGCGGAAGGCGGCCACCGGCTCCCGGTACAGGAAGACGATGCGTGCCCCCGGGAACAGGAAGCGCAGGTAGCGGGCCTCGTCCAGCCCCCAGCGCACCTCCTTCAGCCCCCAGCGCGCGGCGCCGTGGGCGGACGCCGGGGCGCCCAACAGTCGCCGGAAGAAGGCGCGGTGCGCCTCCAGCAGCTCCGGCGCGGGCGGGTAGAGGTTGGCCACCCAGGCGTCGCTCAGGCCGCCGGGCTCGTCAGGAATGCGGTATTCCTCGCGGGGCCAGTCGCGGGAGAGCCCGCGCAGCTGGTCCAGCATGGAGGGCACCAGATTGGAGCGGGCGAATGCCTCGCCCCAGATCAGCAGATCCGGGTCCGTCATGAGCCAGCGCTGCAGCAGCGTCGACCCCGAGCGCCAGCCGGCGGCCAGGATGAACACCGGCCGCTCGTCCGGGTCGGCCTCGCCGCGGCCCCAGCGCTCCTCGATCTCGGCCAGCCGGGCGGGCACATCGCCCGCCTCGCGCCGATGCCTGCGCTGCCGCCGCAGGGCCTCCGGCGCGCCCCGCAGGGCCGCCCAGGTCACGCGCAGATCCTTGCCCATCCTGCCCATTTGCCCCTCCCGGGCGGTGAATTGACGCCCCGGCCGTGCCATGCCCTACCCCGAGCCCATCGCGCGGCCCGGCCGGCCCTGCGGCCGCAACCGCCCGGCCAGCCAGCGCAGGACCTCGGTCTCGGCCCCCCGCGGCCGGCCCGCCGCCAGCCACAGGCCGGCCAGTGCCAGACCGTAGGCGGTCACCCCGATCCCTACCTGCCCCAGCAGCAGCTCGGCGGCCGACAGGCCGGATACGCGCCCGACCGCCAGGACCGCCACCGCCATGGCGGCGGACGCCGCCGCCGGCCGCCACACGGCGCCGGCCAGGCCGCGCAGCGGCAGCCCCAGGGCCCGCCCCAGGACCACGGCATAGGGAAGGGTCAGGCCGGCGGCGATGCCCAGCTGGCCCCAGGCGGCGCCCAGGGCGCCGCCGAAATGGACCGCCGCGGCCAGAACGGGAACGGTCAGCAGGGCCCGGGCCCCGGTGTAATAGGTGGTTACCCAGGGCCGGCCCAGGGCCAGGAAGACGGGATGATTGGCCCGCACCAGGCCGCTGAGCACGCCGTAGATGGCGAGCACGGCCATCAGCGGGGCAGCCGGCTGCCACCGGGGTCCAAGCAGGACCGTCACCAGCGGCTCGGCCACCAGGGCCATGCCGACCCCCGCCGGCACCGCGAGCAGGGCGAAGGCACCGAGCATACGGCGGACATAGTAGGCCAGCTGGCCGTCCGCGGCGGCACGCGCGTAGCCCGGGAAGATGGCCCGAACCATGGGCGCCACCACTTCGCTGGAGGGCAGGTTGGAGATCTCGAAGCCCACCCGGTAGTAGCCCAGCGGGGTGGCCCCCGCGAAGGCGCCGACGATCAGCATGTCGGCGCGCTGGTTGACGAAGCCGAACACGTTGCTGGCCAGGAACCACTTGCTGAAGCGGAACAGTTCGCCGGCCCGGGCCAGGCTCGGCCGTGGCCGGAAGGGATGCATGACATAGCTCAGCGCCACCTTGGACACCCGTCCGGCGGCGATCCCGGCAACCAGCGCCCAGTAGTCGCGGAAGGCAACAGCGAGCCCGACGGTGACCGCAAAGCGCAGCAGGCGGACCGGGAGCTCATACTGGAACTCCTTGTGGAAGCGCAGCTCCTTGCGGAAATCCACCACGCCGATGTTCTCGAACCGCTCCAGCACCGCCAGCCCCGCCAGCACCTCGATGATGGGCACCAGCCGCTCGTCGCCGAGCAGACCGCCCAACGGCGCGGCGAGCAGCCACAGGACCACGCCCTGAGCCGCGCCGTAGAGCAGGTTCAGGGTCCATGCGGTGTCGTAGTGGCTGCGCTCGGCGGCGTCCTGCTTGTGGATCAGGGCGGCATCGAAGCCGAAGGCGCCGAGCAGGCCGCTGAAGCCGTATACCGCCATGGCCAGCGCCACCAGCCCGAAGTCGGCGGGCATGAGCAGGCGCGCCAGGATCAGGGTGCTGACCACCCCCAGCCCGCGCATGATGAGCTTGAGGCTCACCATCCACGCGGCTCCGCGGGCCATCTTCGCCCCTAGTCCCGCCATGCGCCGGCCCCCTGCGTATTGATCGCCGCTCCCCTTCCGGCTAACAGTGGAGGGGTGGGTCCGTCACCGACGCGCCCGTCCGGGTCGCGCGACGGCCCCCACACCACCGAGGGACAACCATGCTCCACCGCCTCCGCAAGCGGGCCCGCACCGCCCGCTTCAACCTGTCCGCCCGGGGCGTCCTGGGCACCGCGCCGCTGGCCCTGGACCCGGCCTCGGGGGTCACCTTCCTCAGCCAGATCTGCCACCGTGACCGGCTGATGTACCTGCTGGCGGTGAAGTCCCTGGGCCGCTTCCTGCCGCCGGCTGCGGTCACCGCGCTCGACGACGGCTCCCTGACGCGGCGCGACCGCCGAATCCTGCGGGCGCACATCCCGGGCATCGAGATCCGGCCGGTGAGCGCGATCGACACCGGCCCCTGCCCCCGCGGCGGCACCTGGGAGCGCCTGCTCGCCATCCACGACCGCGCCGCCGACTCCTTCGTCGTGCAGGTGGACGCCGACACCTTGACCCTGTCCGAGCCCTCGGAGGTGCTCGACCACGTGCGGGCCAACCGCAGCTTCACCCTGGGCACCTCCATGGGCCGGGCGATCACCACCCTGGCCGAGGCCGGCAACCGGGCCCGCGTGACCGGCCCCGACGACCGCCACGTGCAGGACACCGCCGAGCGCGCCTTCGCCGACCTGCCGGGCGCCGACCGGCGCCTCTACGTGCGCGGCAACTCCGGCTTCGCCGGCTTCGCCGCCGGCAGTCACGCGCGCGCCGACCTGGAGGCCTTCGCGCGCGAGATGAGCGAGCGCATCGGCGCCGACAAGTGGGCCCAGTGGGGCAGCGAGCAGGTGGCCTCCAACTACGCCGTGGCCAACGCCCCGGGCGGCTCGGTCCTGCCCTACCCCGGCTACGGCTACTTCCATCCCGACCACCCCTGGGCGGACCGCCCGTTCCTGCATTTCATCGGCACCTACCGCTTCCGCGACGGCGTCTACGCCCGCCTGGCGCGGCGCACCGTCGACGAGCTGCGCGCCGCCGAGGGCTCCCGCGCTCCGCGCCCCCAGACCCTTCATTCCGGATAGCCCGTGGCCATTCCGGTCAGCTCCCGGAAGGCCCGGTTGCGCGGCCGGAAATATGCCTCCAGCCGTTCCCGGTCGGCCCCGTCCATGGGCGGGATGCCGCGGGTGAACAGCCGGCCGGCGGCGTTATAGACCCGCCCCGGCAGGACCCGCCGGGCTGCCCGGGAGGCGGTCTTGAGGCCGCCGCGCCCCGGAACCGCGGCGGTCAGCAGCCGCCCCAGGCGGTTGTAGGTGTAGGAGCGGTTGCGCGCCGCCGCGGCGTCCGCGCCGAAGGTCACGGGCGCCAGCCCCAGGAAGTCGAAGCAGGCATTCGCCGTGCCCGCCGGATCCCGCCGCAGGTCCTCGAAGCGCAGGATGAGGAAGGCCTCCAGCGGGAAATGGGCCAGGAAGCGCTCCAGCTGGCCGGCGTAGTCGCTGACCCGCACATAGGAGCCGTCGCCGGCCAGCGCCTCGCGGAACGGCCGGCGCTCCTGCCCGGCGCGCACGTCGTGCCAGTAGGCGGAGTAGGTGCGCGCCACCGGCTCGCGCAGGAGGTAGATGAAGCGCGCATCGGGCCGCAGCGAATGGATGCGCTCCGGCACCCCGGCCAGCGGGCTGCGGCGGGCCGCCGGGGTGTCCTCCAGGGGCGCCCCGGCGCTGCTGGTGGAGGCGTCCACGAACAGCTTGTCCTGCCGCTCCGGGAAGCAGGCGCGGTACCAGTCCAGCCCCCGCCCGCGGTGCTGGGTCAGGAAATGGGGCTCCTTGGGGACCGACACCGAGATGCCCGGGTGGCGGTCAAGGAGGGCCGCCAGGGTGGTGGTGCCGGCCTTCTGGGCGCCGATCAGGTAGACATCGGGCGGGAAGGGCATGGCTAGCTCCCCTCCCCCGCCCCGGCCGCGCCGGGGCGGAGTGCGCCCTCGGGGGCCGGGGCGGCGGCCAGCTCGCGGAAGGCGGCGACCAGCGTCTCCACCCGTCCCTCCCAGCCATTGGCCTCGGCGTGGGCGCGGATGGCCGCGCGGTCCCAGGGGCGGCCGAGGGCCCGCTGCAGGGCCGCGGCCAGGGCCGCGCCGTCGCCGAACGGCACCACCTCGCCCAGCTCCGGGCCGGCCACCACCTCGCGGTTGCCGCCGACGTCGGTGGTCACCACCGGCAGGCCGCAGGCCATGGCCTCCAGGAAGACGTTGGCCCAGCCCTCGTTGCGGGTAGCCAGCACGAACACGTCCGCCGCCGACAGCGGCAGGCGCAGGGACTCCGGGGGGTAGGCGCCGAGGAAGCGGACCGTCTCCTCCAGGCCCAGCTCGCGCACCCGGGCGCGCAGCTCAGCCCCGCAATCCCCCTCGGGCCCGGAGCCGCCCACGATCAGGTAGCGCAGACCGGGATGGGCGCGCCGCAGCGCGGGCAGGAGCTCGATCACCCGGTGGAAGCCCTTGCGCTCCACCAGGGTGCCCACGGAGATCAGCACCGGCGCCGCCTCCGGCAGGCCCAGGTCGGCGCGGGCCTGCGCCCGGTGCAGCGGGCGGAACTTGCCGGTGTCCACGCCGTTGGGCACCACCTGCACCCGACCCGGCTCGACCCCCGCCGCCAGCGCCAGCCGGCGCAGCGAATCGGACACGGTGAGCACGCGGCTGGCCCGGGCCAGGGCGGCCGCCAGCCGCCTGCGGCCGCCGCGGCTGCGCATCAGGCGCGGCTCGGTGCCGCGCAGGGTGACCGTCACCGGCACCCCGAGCCAGCGGCCCAGCAGGCCCGCCGCGAGGCCGTCGGGATAGCCGAAGTGGGCGTCGATAAGGTCGAAGCCCGGATCGGCGCGCAGCCGGCGCAGCAGCCGGCGGCAGCCCAGGGCCATCAGCCAGCCGTCGAGGCCCTTGGCCGCGCCGGGCACGGACAGGTAGCGCGGGAAGTGGACATCGACGCCGTCGCGGTGCTCGAAGCGCGGCGCGGGCGGGCGGAAGTGGGGGCGGAAGCGGCGGATCAGTCCCTGCAAGGGGAACCACGGCACCGGGCTCACCACCACCACCGGCAGCTGGTGCGCCACGCGCAGCATGCGCTCGCGCACGAACAGGCCGGCCCCGGGCTGGGCGGCGCGCGGATAGAGCTGGCTCAGCACCAGCAGGCGGGGGCCGGTGCGGCCGCCGCTTGCGGGCGCCGGGCTCGCGGGCGTCCTCATGCCGCGTCCCCCGCGGCCGGCTGCGGCTCGGCCAGGGCCAGCACGCGCTCGGCGTTGGCCTCCCAGGTGAAGCGGCGCTCCTCCACCAGGCGCAGGGCACCCGCCGACAGGGTGCGGCGCAGCCCGGGCTCGCGGTACAGCCGCAGCAGGCGGTCGGCCAGGGCGTCGCTCCGGCCCGGCGGGAACAGCAGGGCCTCGCGGCCGTCGGCCACCACCTCGGCGATGTTGGGCTTGTCCGGGGCCACCACCACCTTGCCCATGGCCAGGTACTCGAACAGCTTGATGGGCGAGGCGTACTCGGTGACGTCGGGCTGCACGGCCACATCCATGGCGGCCAGGTAGGCGGGCACCTGCGCCTGGTCCACCGGGCCGGTGAAGCGCACGCGCGCCGCCATCCCGGCCGCCTCCGCCTGGGCGCGCAGGGCCGGGATGGCCGGGCCGCCGCCCACCACCAGCACCGCCAGATCCGGGACGGCGTCGCCCAGGCGGGCGGCCGCCTCGAGCAGGCGGTCGACGCCGTGCCAGGGCCGCACCCAGCCCACGAAGCCCACCACGAAGCGGTCCTCCAGCCCCAGGGCGCGGCGCACCGGGGCGCCGTCCACGGCAGCGTGGAAGGCGCCCCGATCGACGCCGTTGGGCACCACCATCAGGCGCTGCTCGGGCAGCCCGCGCGCCGTGAGCATGCGGCCCATGGCCGCCGACACCACGATGGTCCGGGTGGCGCTCCGGCACAGCCAGTCCTCCATGCGCTGGGCCAGGCCCGGGAAGGCCAGCCCGCCCTCGCGCTGCATCTCCAGGCTCAGGGGCGCATTGACCTCGAGCACGAAGGGCACCCGGAACAGGGCCGCCGCCAGGCGCCCGGCCACGTTGAACAGGGCGTAGCGCTCGTAGACCAGGGCCGGGCGCGCCCCCAGCATGACCGCACACAGCACGGCGAAGGCCGGCACGTTGTAGGCCAGGGCCAGGACCGCGTACACCCACTGCGGGATGGCGCGCCCGAACAGCCGGGCCCCCGCCGCCTCCCCGGATCCGGGCGCCGCCGGGGCGCCCCGCCGCGGCGGGGCCACCACCCGCACCCGGTGGCCGAGGTCGCGGAAGGCCCGGCACAGGGCCCGGACGTGTACCCCCTGGGCATCCTCCGCCCGGGTGCGGTGGTGGTAGAGGATCCTCATGACGCCTCCCAGACGTCGCTGACCACCCAGCGGTACTTGCCCGAGCGCTCCGGGGCGATGACCTCCGGGAAGCGGAAGTCGATGGCCACGTCCTCGTCCAGGACGCGCTTCAGGCGGGCCCGGATATCCTCCAGGTCCGACCCGGAGAGGGCCTCGCGCACCACCAGCTGCACCTCCAGCGAGTGGTCGGTGCGCTGCCGGACGCGGAACTGGGCCACCTTGGAGATCTCGCGCAGGACGTAGATGGGCGCCAGGCTGTGCACCGCCTTGCCGTGCCCCCCCACCAGGAAGTCGTTGGACCGTCCCGTCGGCGGCGCCATGCGCGGCAGGGGCCGGCCGCACTCGCAGACCCCGTCCGCCAGGGCGGCGCGATCGCCCACCCGGTAGCGCAGAAGCGGCATGCCGTAGCCGTCCAGATTGGTGACCAGCAGGTCGCCCACCCCGTCCTCCCTGGGCTCGTCCACCTCCGCAACGACGTGCTCCGCCGCCAGGTGCATGCTGCCGGCGGGACATTCGTGGGCGATCAGGCCGGCGTCGCGGGAGCCGTACTCGTTGGCCACGGAGCAGCCGAAGGCCCGCTCGATGGTCCGGCGCTGCTGCTCCAGCAGCATCTCGGCGGTGCAGGCCACCAATCGGGGCCGCCAGACCCGCGGCCACGAGCCCCGCTCGTGCATGCGGGCAGCCACCCGGTAGATCACCGTGGGGTAGCCGTAGATCAGGCGCGGCTGGAAGGCCCTGAGCTCCCGGATGTAGACGTCCAGCCGCTCGGGCGTCAGCTCGAAGGCGGAGAGCAGGCGCTGATTGAGCAGCCAGCGATCCTTCGCCCAGCGCAGGCGGGTCTGGCGGTCCCATTCGATGGGGGAGCCCCAGAAATCCACCTGGCGGTCCCCCGGGTGCACGCCGAACCAAGCCCGGTAACGGAGCTTGTGGGCGTTGTGCCGGGCCTCCTTGCGGCGGTCGGTGTAGAACACCAGCGGGTGGCCGGTGGAGCCCCCGGTGCTGTAGCGGATGAGGTGGCCGGCGTAGTTCTCGGCGCACAGGTAGTCCGGATCCTCCTGGATGTCGGAGCGCTCCAGCGCCGGCAGGCGGTTGAGGTTGGCCAGGGTGACGTCGGCGCCGGCGCGCACCCCGGCCTCCCGCAGGCGCTCCCGGTAGAAGGGGACCTGTTCCAGACAGTGGTCCACCAGGGCCTGGAGCTTGGCCTCGCGGCGGGCCTCCAGGGCCTCGGCGGACAGCTGCTCGGTCCGGCGCAGGCGCCGGTAATGGGCAATGGTCTCCCGCCCCCGCAGGCGCTCGTGCAGGGGCAGCAGCAGATAGCGGGTGGCGGCCTCGATCATGATCCCGTCTCCAAAAGGCGCCGCTGGAATCCCGCGAAGGTCAGCAGGGCCCAGAGCGGCGCGCTGTGGTCCCACCGGCCGGCCTGGTGCTGATCCACCAGCCGCCGCACTTCCTCCGGCGCGAACAGGCCCGTGTCCAGCAGCTCCGGCCCGAGCAGGGCGTGCCGGACGCGGTCGCGCAGCGGCCCCCGGAACCAGGCGGCGAGGGGCACCGCGAAGCCCATCTTGGGCCGGAACAGGACGTCCTCCGGCAGATACGGGCGCAGCGCCTGCTTGAGCACGTACTTGCCCTGGCCGCCGCGCAGGGTCTGCTCCGGCGACAGCCCGGCCGCCCAGCCCAGGAGCTCGTGGTCCAGGATGGGCACCCGCACCTCCAGGGAATGGGCCATGCTGGCGCGATCCACCTTGGTCAGGATGTCGCCGGGCAGGTAGGTCTTGAGGTCCAGGTACTGGGCCCGCTGCAGCGGATGATCCGGGGCGTTGCGGGCGTGGCGGCGCAGCACCTCGGCCGCGTCGTAGCCCTGCAGCTCGCTGCGGAAGCGGGGGCTGAACAGGCGCGCGCGGATGGGCGCCTTGACCACCGCGACGCTGTCCAGGTAGGCGTCCAGCGAGTCCATGGCCAGGGCCTGGAAGGTGGCCTTGGCGCGCAGGAAGCGCGGCGCCCGGTTGAGCTTGGGATAGGCCCGCGCCAGGGCGCCGAACAGGGGCCGGCGCAGCGCCGCCGGGAGCCGGCGGCGCAGCAGCTCCTCCTGGACGTGCCAGCGGTAGCGGCGGTAGCCGGCGAAGGTCTCGTCGCCGCCGTCGCCGGACAGGGCCACGGTGACCCGCTCGCGGGCCAGCTCGCAGACCCGGTAGGTGGGGATCGCGGAGCTGTCGGCGAAGGGCTCGTCGTAGACGGCGCCGAGGCGGTCGAGCAGGCTGAAGTCGTCCGGATCCACCCGGCGCACCCGGTGGTCGGCCCTGCAATGCCGCGCCACCGCCTCGGCGTAGTCGGCCTCGTCAAAGCCGGGCTCGCCGAAGGCGATGGAGTTGGTGCGCACCGGCCCGTCGCCGCTGCGGGCCATCATGGCCACCACCGCGCTGGAGTCCACGCCGCCGGACAGGAACGCCCCCAGCGGCACGTCCGCCACCTGGCGGATGCGCACCGCCTGGGCGAGGCGCTCGATCAGCTCCGCCTGCGCGTCCTGTTCGGACTCGGCGCGGGCCTCGCCGAAGGGCACGTCCCAGTAGGCCCGGGGCTCGGGGACCGGCTCGCCGCGGCGCAGGGTCAGGGTGTGGCCGGGCGCCAGCTTGCGGGTGCCGCGGAACACGGTTTCCGGGTCGGGGACGTAGCCGAAGGCGAAGAATGCCTCCACCGCCTGCGGCTCCAGCTGCCGCGAGAACCCGGGAAGCCCGCTCAGCGCCTTGAGCTCCGAGGCGAAGGCCAGGCGGCCGTCGCCCAGGCGGGTGTAATGCAGCGGCTTGATGCCCAGGCGGTCGCGGGCCAGGAACAGGGTCTGGCGCGGCCGGTCCCACAGGCCGAAGGCGAACATGCCGCGCAACCGCTCCACGCAGCGCGCGCCCCACGCCGACCAGGCGTGCACGATGACCTCGGTGTCGCAGCGGGAGCGGAAGGCGTAGCCCAGCCCCTCCAGCTCCGCCTGCAGCTCGCGGAAATTGTAGATCTCGCCATTGAACACCACGCCCACCGTGCCCTCGGCGTTGAACAGGGGCTGATGGCCGGCCGGCGACAGGTCGAGGATGGCCAGGCGACGGTGCCCCAGCCCCAGGCCGGGCTCGGTGTGCACGCCGCCGTCGTCCGGGCCACGGTGGTACTGGGCGGCGTTCATGGCCTCCAGCAGGGCCGGATCCACCGCGCCCCGGCCCTGCAGCTCCAGGATTCCGGCGATGCCGCACATCAGCCTGCCCCCATGCCGTTGGTTGCCAGCGAGTGCCGGGGCGGCCCGGTCTCCAGCAGCCGGTCGTAGACAGCGAGGTAGCGCCCCACCATGGCGTCGATGCTGAACCGCTCCACCGCCCGCTCGCGGGCGGACCGGCCCTCGCGCCGCCGGCGGTCGGCCGAGTCCACGTAGCCGGCCAGCTCGGCGGCAAGGGCGTCGGCATCGTCGGCCGGCACCAGCACCCCGGTCTCGCCCGCCACCACCAGCTCGGGATTGCCGCCGACGCGGGCCGCCACCACCGGCAGCCCCGAAGCCAGGGCCTCGAGGACGGTGTTGGAGATGCCCTCGGCCAGCGACGGCAGGGCGAACAGGTCGAAGGCGCGCAGCAGCTCGGCCACATCGTCGCGCGGGCCGGGCCGCCAGACCCGGTCCTCCAGGCCGGCGGCGCGCACCGCGGCGTCCACCTCGCCGCGCAGGGAGCCGCCGCCGACCAGGGCCAGCCCCAGCCGCTCGCGCGGCCGCCGCGCCGCCAGCTCGGCGAAGGCGCGCACCAGCCCCACCGGGTTCTTGACCGCCTCCATGCGCCCGACCCAGCCGATGACCACGGTCTCCGGGTGCCAGCCCCGTTCCGCGCGCAGCCGCGCCGCCGCGCCGGGCTCCGGGCGGAAGCGCTCGGTGTCCACGCCGTTGCAGATGCGGGTGATACGCCGGGCCGGTACGCCCACGCCCTCGCGCAGGTAGCCCTCCAGGTCCGCCGACAGCGGGATGTAGGCATGGACCAGGGCGCGGTAGGCCCTCCGCAGCAGGCGGTTCTTGCGGTTGGCGCCGCCCAGGTCGCCCACGTCCCAGCCGTGCTCGCCGTGGACCCGCCGGCGCACACCGGCCAGGACCGCCGGCAGCTGGCCCTCCAGGGCGGCCAGGTTGCGGGTGTGGACCAGGTCCGGCCGCAGCCGCCGCAGCAGCTGCCACAGCAGCCAGTAGGCGCGCGGGTCCTTGCCCTCGCGCTTGTTCAGGCGGTACAGCCCCACCCCGGGGGCGCTGATGCGCCGCGCGAAGTGGTCGAAGCCGGTGAGGCAGACCACCGCATGGCGGTAACGCTCCGGCGGCGTGCGGTTGATCAGGTTGACCAGGCCGTTCTCCATGCCTCCCACGCGCAGGGCGTGCACCACATGGGCGATCAGGGGCGGCTGCTCCGGCTGGCGGACGGCGCCGCGATTGCCGAACGGGTTCATGGCCGCCCTCCCGCGAGCGGCGCCACCGGTCCCCGCCCGTCGATCAGCCCCGGATTGGCCGCCAGGAAGGCCCGGAGCCGGGCGCGGGCCTCGCCGGGGCGGTACTGGTAGTCGCTGGCCAGGGCCACCAGGGTGGCGGCGCTGCCGTCGCCGAGCAGGCGCTGGATCGCCCCCCGCAGCTTGGCGCGGGCGGGCGTCACCAGGCGCCGGCCGGCGACGTCGTACCAGCTCCAGACCAGCCGCTGGCTGCCGTCGGCGCGGTCCAGGACCAGCTCGCGCAGGGCCAGCCGGCGGCCGCCGGCCAGCGCCACCGAGCGCACCGAGGCGCCGCCCCGGCTCCGCCACGCCCCCCCCACCAGGCGGTTCTGGGCATTGATCAGCTCGCCGCCCTGCTCCTGGCGGCGGTAGTGGACCACCAGCAGGCGCACCCGGCCGTCCCCCCCGGAGCGCCGGTAGACGGCCTCGCGCACCTGGTCCGCGCCCTTGAAGCGGACCGGCCACGCCGCCCCCGGCGCCTCCGGCCCGGCCCAGGCGCCGCTGGCCTGCGGCAGCACCACCCGCACCGCGGGCGCCGGGGCGCCGGGCCCGGTCAGGGCCGCCAGGCCGGGACCGGCCCCGGCGGCCAGGAGGGCCATGACCGGCAGCGCCACCAGAGGGAGCGCACCGGCCGCGCCAGCGGCTGCGGGGCCGGGGGCCGGCGGCACGTTCGGCGCATCCTCGCGCCAGAAGGACCCCAGCCAGAACAGCAGGACCATCACCGCCAGGAAGAACAGCCGGCCCAGCACCACATGCTCGTCCCCGGTCCCCCAGCCCATATCGGTCAGATGGCCCAGGAGCATCACGCCGTATGCCCGCAGGCCGTTGGCCAGGACCGGGACCAGCGCGGCGGCGACGATGAAGGCCAGCCGCCGCCAGGGGCTGCGGTAGCTCAGGTAGGCGTAGAGGGCGCCCAGGGCCAGCGAGGCCACCAGGTAGCGCAGGCCGCTGCAGGTGGCGGCCACCTCGAAGTCACCGGCGGGGATGCTGATCAGGCGCCCGTCGCGGAACACCGGGATGCCGCTCAGCTCCAGCAGGCGCACGCTCAGGAAGGCGGTGACATCCTGCAGCATGGGCGTCCAGACCTTGCCCCAGGGCACCGCGAACACCAGGAATCCGAGCGGGAAGGCGGTGCGCCGCACCACCGCCGTGCCCAGCAGGCTGGCCGCCAGGGCGGGGACCATGGCCACCAGGGCCAGCTGCTTGGCCAGCAGGGTGTCCGACACCTGGCCCAGCAGCCAGACCAGCGAGAGCCCCGCCAGCAGCGCCAGCCCGGGCCACCACGGCCGGGGCGTGACCAGGGCCAGGGCCCGCCGCTGCCGCCAGATCAGGAAGGCGCTGATGGGGACGATCAGGAAGCCGTGGGCGTAGGTGTCCGAGCGCATCCACACCGAAACCATGGAGGCGGCGGTTTCCCGGAACAGGAGCAGGAGCAGCAGGCCGCTCAGCAGCGCGGCGCCGCCGGCGCGCAGCCAGGGGCGCTGCCCCTCCCGCAGGGAGGCGCTGAGGGCCGCCGGATTGGCCGCGTCGTTCATGGGCACCCCCCAACGCGCCAGCCCTCGGCGACGGCGGCCGCCTCCGGGGCCGCAGCGGGCCCCTCCAGCAGCTCGCCGAAGGCCGCCAGCTGGCGGTCCCAGCGGAAGCGCCGGGTGACCCAGCGGCGCATCTCGGCCCCCAGCTCGGAGCCGCCGGACCCCAGGGCCTCGCCCGCCAGCCGGGCCATCTCGTCGGCGCTGTCGGCGGCCAGCGGATAGGCCGCGTCCAGCCCCAGCCCGTCCAGGGCGGCGCCGGTGGCCAGCACCGGCTTGGCCATGGCGAAGGCCTCCAGCACCTTGTTCTGGATGCCGCGAGCCACCCGCATGGGCGCCACCGCCAGCCGGGCGTGGGCCAGGTAGGGGCGGATGTCGGGCACGCCGCCGGTGACGCGGACGCCCGGCAGGCGAGCCAGACGCTGCACCGCCTCGCCGGGCCGCGTCCCGACCACGTAGAACGCTGCCTGCGGATGGCGCGCGCGCACCCGCGGCAGGACGGCCTCCGCGAACCAGGAAACGGCGTCGGCGTTGGCCCAGTAGTCCATGGCCCCGGTGAACACCAGCGGCTCGGCGCCGGCGGGATAGGGGTCGGGGAGATCCGGGCGCGGCGCGAAGTAGTCCGTGTCCACGCCGTTGCCCGCCACCCGCACGCGGCCGGCGGCCTCGGGGGCGAGGCGCAGGAACAGCGCCGCCTCCGCCGGCGACACCAGCACCGTGTGGTCGAAGGCGGCGGCGCAGCGGCGCTCGTAGGCCAGCAGGCGCCGCGCCTCGCGGCGGTAGACCCAGCCCGCCGGACCGCGGCGCCGCTGGCCGTACTGGCGCCACTTGTCCGAGTCCACATCCACCAGGTCCAGGACCCGGGTGCAGCCCGGGGCCGCCTCGTCGGCGTACTGGGCCATGGCCGCGGAGAAGGCCACCAGGCGGCGCGTCCCGGTGGCGCGCAGGGTGCGGCGAAGCCAGCGGCGCATGGCCCCCGAGCGGTAGTACGGCAGGGTCAGCGGCGCCCCGGTGGCCAGTCCGCCCAGGGCCCGGAGCCGCGCCGCGCGGGGACGCAGCGGCACCAGCCGGACCTCGGCGCAGAGCTCGCTCAGGGCGCCGGCGTGGGCCCAGTCGGCCGGGTCGTCCACGAAGGCCCCCAGGTGCACCCGGTAGCGCTCGGCCAGGTGGCGCAGCAGGTGGAACGAGCGGATCTTGTCCCCCTTGTTGGGGGGATAGGGGATGCGGTGCACCAGCAGCACCAGCGGCTCGCGGCTCATCCCAGGCTCCTGGCGATCCAGGGGCCCACCGCCCGCGTCACCGGCAGCGGCAGGTGCCGCCAGGCGGAGATCAGGCGCTGGTAGCGGGGGTTGGCCGGGGACACGTCCGGCACCTCGCGGCTGCGCACCAGCCGGTACTCGTAGTGCAGGGGCACGGGCTCGAAGCCCCAGTGGCGCTTGAAGTGGTAGGCGCCGCTGTCGGTCTTGCTGCGGCCGAAATCGAACACCGCCACCCCGGCCTCGACCGCCCGGCGCATCAGCGCCCAGTACATGAAGTCGTTGGCGCTGACTGCGCGCGCCTCGCGCACGCTGCCGCCGTAGTAGGGCAGCACCTCGCTGCGGAAGTAGAAGCTGAGCACGCCGCTGAGCACGCGCCCGCCGTGGCGGATGACCAGGACCTCGCAGTCCGCGCCGAACACCTCCTTGAGGGTGCGCAGGAAGCGCTTGGGGAACACCGGCGTGCCCAGGTTGCGCACGCTCTCGGCGTAGACCGGGAAGAAGCGCTCGACATCGGGGTCCACCTCCGCCTGCAGGCCGGCCTGGATGCCCTTGCGGATCTCGGCCCGCTGCTTGCGCCGGATGCCGGCGAAATTGACATCGGGGTCCGGGTCCAGGGTCTTGCGGAAGGTGGCGTAGCGGTCGCGCCTGGCCGGCCAGTCCGGATGGCGGGGCTGGCGGTGGCGCAGCTCCAGGAAGTCCACGCCCTTGTCCTCGGCCATGCGCAGGGCCTCCTCCTCCAGGGCCCGCCGCGCCTCGTCGCTGACCGCCGCAACACCGCCGTAGACGCAGAACGGGGTGGAGACCAGGGCGTTGCCGAACAGCCAGCTGCGCAGGTGGCCCAGCGGCAGGATCCCCTCCACGGCACCCTCGCGCTCCGCCAGCAGGAACGGGGCGCGGTGGCCGAGGCCGCGCTCGAGGGCGGTCTTCCAGCCGGAGAGGTGAAAGAAGGTGGCCTCCGGACAGCCCTCCACGAAGGCGTCCCAGCGGGCCTCGTCGCCGGCCTCCAGCGGCCGTACCGCCAGCCCCGGGCGCTCCCGCAGGTGGCTGTTGTCCAGGCTCATGCCGCGCCCTCCCCGCCCGGTCCGCGCGCCAGGAAGACCCGGTCCATGCGGTCCCAGCGGAAGTCCCCGAGCAGGCGCTCCAGGCGGTCCTCGGTGCGGTGCAGGTTGAGGTAGTGGCGGAAGCGGGTCCGCCACGGCAGACCCGGCTGCCGGGGCTGGTCCGGGTCGATCTCCCAGGGATGGAAATAGAACACGGTGGGCCGGCCCTCGACCCGGTTGACCCGGCCCAGGGCCCAGCGCGACACCCCGTAGGGCAGCAGCCGGAAGTAGCCGCCGCCGCCGCAGGGGAGGCAGCAGCCCGCCAGACGCAAGGTGGACACCGGCACCTCCAGCAGGGCCCCGGAGGGCGTGGGGCGGAAGGGGTGGCGCGGCGCCTCCGGCATGCCGTAGTGGTCGTGGCGGATGGGGTAGACGCTGGAGCTGTAGCCGAAGCCCTCCTCCTCCAGAACCTCCAGCGCCCACAGGGTCTCCGCGCATATCGAGTAGCTCGGCGCCCGGTAGCCCCTCACCGGCTGGCCGGCGATGTCCTCCAGCAGCGCCTTGGCGGCGCGCACGTCGCGCCGGAAGCGGGCGGGGGACAGGTCGGTGACCCGCCGGTGGAGGTAGCCGTGGCTGGCCAGCTCGTGGCCGCCGGCGACGATGCGCCGGACGCATTCGGGATAGCGCCGCGCCACCCAGCCCAGGGTGAAGAAGGTGGCCCGGACGCCGTGGCGCTCGAAGCGGTCCAGGATACGGGCCAGATTGCCGGGGACGCGGCACTCGAAGCGGTCCCATTCGCTCCGCCGGATGCGGTGCTCGAAGGCGGAGACCTGGAAGTAGTCCTCCACGTCCACGGACATGGCGTTGACCACGGCGCCGTGCGTGTCGGCGTCGGCCCGGTCCCGGCCCGCCGCGGCGGCGGGCGCCTGGTGGCTCAGGCCCTGGTAGCGGTGCGCGTCGTGCACAGGGGCGTCCATTGGCTCAGTACCTCGCGTATGCGGTCCGCCGCGTGGCCGTCCCACAGCTCCGGGATCCGGCCGGCGCGGCCGCCGTTGGTCAGGATGTCGTCGACGGCGGCCAGGATCCGCTCGGGATCGCTGCCCACCAGGCGGTTGGTGCCCTGCTCCAGGGTCACCGGGCGTTCGGTATTGGCGCGCAGGGTCAGGCAGGGGATGCCCTCGGCGGTGGTCTCCTCCTGCATGCCGCCGGAATCGGTGAGCACCACGCGCGCGCCGCGCAGCAGGCCCAGCATCTCCAGGTAGCCCACCGGCGGCAGCGTCAGCAGGGGCCGGGCGCGCCCGCGCGGCCAGCGCAGGCGGTCCAGCGCCGCACGGGTGCGCGGGTGGACCGGGAACACCACCGGCAGGCGCTCGCTGACCGCCTCCAGGGCCGCCACCAGCCCCTCCAGCACCGCCGGATCATCGACGTTGGACGGCCGGTGCATGGTCACCAGCGCCAGCTCGCCAGCCGCCACCCCCTCCCCGGCCCCCGGCGCGTAGCGCTCCAGGGTGGCGGCCACCGGCACCGCCTCGGCGGCGTGGGCGCGCAGGGAATCCACCATCAGGTTGCCCACGAAACGGATCCCGGCCGGGTCGATGCCCTCGCGCACCAGGTTGTCGCGGGCGCCGCGCTCGGTGGTGAGGTGCAGGCTCGCCAGCTGGTCGGTGACGATGCGGTTGATCTCCTCGGGCATGGCGCGGTCGCCGCTGCGCAGGCCGGCCTCCACGTGGACCACCGGGACGCCGCGCTTGGCCGCGGCCAGGGAGCAGGCCAGCGTCGAGGTGACGTCGCCCACCACCAGCACCGCCGCCGGCGGCGCCTGCTCCAGCACCGCATCGAAGCGCCGCATGATCTCCGCGGTCTGGACCGCCGCCGGCGCCGAGCCCACCTCCAGGTCCAGGTCCGGCCGCGGCAGACCCAGCTGGCGGAAGAAGGCCTCCTGCATGTCGGCCCCGTGGTGCTGCCCGGTGTGGACCAGGACGGTGGGGAAGGCCACCGCCGGCGGCCGGCGCAGGGCGGCCAGCAGGGGCGCCGCCTTCATGAAATTGGGCCGGGCGCCCACCACGCACATCAGGGCGCCGGCGGCCAGCCCGGGGGCGGCGGTGGCGGCGGCGGGAGGCATCAGGGCTGACCCTCCGACACCAGCAGGCGGTTGAGGCCGTTGCGGGTGTGCCGGAGCGCTTCCTCGAGCACCGAGATCCGCCGCTCCAGCGCGGTGATCCGGTCGCGCGAGCCGGCCGGCACGGGGGCCGCGGTCTCCCGGGTCTCCTCCGGCCGGGTCTCCTCCGGGATCTCGCCGCGCAGCTCCTCGGCCACGGTCCCCACATGGCCCGGCTCGATGCGGTGGAGCTCCTCCAGGTAGGCGAACAGCAGCAGACGGTCGCAGAAGGTGTTGATGCGCCGCGGCACGCCGCGGGTGTGGCGCTGGATGGCGGTGAACGCCTCCGGCACCAGCTCGGGGTCGTTGTTCCAGGCCACCTGCTCCAGGCGATGCCGGATGTAGCGCTCGGTCTCCTCCACCGACAGCGGGTCCAGGTGGCAGGAGGCGATGATGCGCTGGCGCACCTGCTCCAGGTGGGGCGACTGCAGGGTCTGGCGGAACTCCGCCTGGCCCAGCAGCAGGCTCTGCAGCAGGGGCCGGCGGCCTTCCTGGAAGTTGGAGAGCATGCGCAGGGCCTCCAGGGAGCTCGGCGGCAGGTTCTGGGCCTCGTCGATCAGCAGCAGGACCCGCTTGCGCTCGTGCCGCTTCTGGATCAGGAAGGCCTCGAGGTCGTGCAGGAGGGTGGCCTTGGACTTGCCCTCGTGGGCCAGTCCGAAGCCGTCGGCCACCATGCGCAGCAGGTCCTCGCCCTCCACCTGGGTGGTCACGATTTGCGCGGCCACGGCATTGCGGTTGCGACCCAGGTCGTTGAACAGGGTCTGGGCCAGGGTGGTCTTGCCGGTGCCGACCTTGCCGGTCACCACCACGAATCCCTCGCCCTGCTGGATGCCGTAGCGCAGGTAGGCCAGTGCCCGGCGGTGCCCCTGGCTCTCGAAGAAAAAGCGCGGATCCGGGCTCAACTGGAAGGGCTTGCCCTGCAGCCCGAAGAATTCCTCGTACATTCCCGTCACCCTCGCTAGCAGGCCGTTGAAAATCTGCTGTGGAAGCCATCCGCTGCGTTGCGCACTGCGCGCTCCTTCACCTATCCGGTTGATAGGCCTCAATCGCTGTGCGGTCGCCGCTAAAGCGCCGCCGCGTTATTCCTTAATTCGGCGTGACCGGGCCGCGATGGGCGCCTTGCATCCGGCTTTGCTAGCGACGTTTTCCAACGCCCTGCTAAAACTGCTTTGCCAGGGACAGCTCCGCCTGGTTCTCGCGGTAGCCGCGGTCGGCCTGGTTGGAGTGTCGGCGCAGGTAGCGGTAGCGGAGCCCCATCTGCAGACTCCGGCTGACCTGCCGGGTGGCCCCGGCCTCGGCCGTCCACAGCTCGTCCTCGCGGTCGCTATCGGGGAACAGGCGCCGATGCCAGCTGCCCGTGAGGTCCAGCCGGGTCCGCGGCGCGGCCTGCCAGCCCATGCGCCCGATGCCGCCGTACACCTCCTCCTCGCGACCGCTGGTCTGGTACTCCCGCAGCTCGCGGTAGGCCCGCAGGCCCAGCCGGGTCTTGCCGTCGTCCCAGGCCACGCCGCCGGCCAGGCGCTTCTGCAGGATGACCTCGGTGCGCACGATGGGCACCGGGAACTCCACCACCAGCGGATCCCCGTTCTGGTTCAGCACCACGTTGCCGTTCTCGTCCAGGATCAGCGCCTGGACGCGCTCGATCTGGATGGCGGTGTCGGTGGTCAGGCTCTCCCGGTAGCTGGCCTGCCAGGTGGTCGCGGGCCCCTGGTGGCGGAACTCGAAGCGCTTGGTCTCGCCGAAGTAATGCTCGCCGTAGGCCCCCTCGAACGAGGTGCGCAGGCTCGGATTGAAGCGCAGCCCCGCCTCCCAGAAATCGCCCTCCGGCGGGTCGGCCCCCTGGGCCTGGGGATAATCGTTGCGCTCGTAGCCGTAGACCCCGAACACCCGGGTCTTGGCCCCGAGCAGGAGGCTGAGGTCCAGGCTGCCGGTCTCCAGCAGATGGTCGGGCAGGCCCTCGCCGGTCTCCTCGGTGCGGTGGTACGCCATGGTCCAGCCCACGCGGTCGAAGCGGCGGCCGCTGCTCAGGGTGGCGTTGGCGGTCTGCTGGGTGCGGTCCGCCAGCCGGCCGCCGTATTCCACCCGCTGCCAGCGGTAGCTGGCGTTGCCGGTGGCGAAGCTGCCGAAGGCATGGCGAAGGCGCGGCCCGGCCGCGTAGGTGGTCACGTCCCGGCGGTTGGCGGTGACGCTCAGGTTGGAGACCGGCAGGGCGTCAACCGGACTGATTACCTGCTGGCTGCGCGAGGCCTGAGCGTCCAGGAACACCTGCCGGCGCACCAGCTCCAGGCTGCCGTCGGCGCCCAGCTGGTGGTTGGTGGTGTTGCGGCCCGAATCGCGGGCGTAGAACAGGTTCTGCATCTGATAATCCAGGGTCAGCTCGGCCCGCCGTCCGCGGCCTTTCAGGGTCACGCCAGGATTGACCTGGGTGACGTACTCCGACTGCTCCTCGCCCGGCGGTGCCAACGTGACGTTGTCGGTATAGGTCTCCACCAGCCGCAGCCGGGGCTGGAGATCCCAATCCCCGGCCCGGGCCGGACCCGCGGCGGCGGCCGCAAGCAGGCCCGCCACGCCCCACGCGCCCGCGCTCCGCCAGCGGCGGCCCCTTGCCGGCCGCCGCGACCCGCCCGCCCCCGCCCCTGCGTTCATCAATAGGCGCCAAAGTAGCCGGAGTGTTTGCCCACCGGGGTCTTGTTCAGGAGGAAACCCACCTTGGTGGCGGACTGGTCGATCAGGTTGAGGGCGTCGCGCACGGACTGCTGCGGGGTCCGGCCCGCCTCCACCACCATCACCACCTGGCCCACCAGATTGGCCAGCACGGGCGACTGCGACGCCATCAGCAGCGGCGACGAATCGAACAGCACCATGCGGTCGGGGTAGCGCCCCGCCAGATCCTCGGCGATGCGGTCCATGGCGCCGCTGGCCATCAGCTCGGTGGCCCGGGCGTGGGGCCGGCCGGCGGGGATCACCCGAAGCTTGGCGAGGTTGGTGGCGGTGATCACCTGCCCCAGGCCCACGTCCGGGTCGTCGAGCACGTCCGTCAGGCCCGGCTGCCCGGCCATGCCCAGCCAGCGGGTGAGGGTGCTGCGGGTCACGTCGCCGTCCACCAGCAGCACCGTGTGGTCCATCTCCGTGGCGATGCTCATGGCCAGGTTGAAGGCGGTGAAGGTCTTGCCCTCGCCCGGGGTACTGCTGGTGATCAGCGCCAGGTTGGCCCGCGGCGCGGCATCCAGCCCGCGCGGGAAGGCCTGCTTGAGGATGGGTCGCTTGGCCAGCCGGTACTCCTCCTCCAGGCGGGGATCGCTGCCCTCCGGCGTGACCAGGCCGCGGCGGCGGAGCTCGACGAGGTCCAGCTCCACGACCCGTTTGGCCTTTGCCGACGGCTCCGACTCCGGCCGGGCGGCCTCCGGGTTTGTCGGCGCCAGCGGCTCGCGGGCGGAGGCGGCGGGGCCGGCGCCGCGGCGGCGGCCGGCGTCCATGGCGCGTTCGATGCTGCTCATAATTGCCCCCGAATGCGGTGGAGCCACTCACCGACGTGGCCGGAACCGATGCTGAAGACGTCCGTCTCCAGCGCGAGAATCGCGGCGAAGGCCCCCAGCAGGCCGGCCACCGCCAGCAGGAAGCCGCTGATCTCGACCAGGCGCCGCATGCGCAGGCCCGGCGTGGCTACCCGGCTGACCGTGCCGATGACCGGAATGCCGGTACCGTCGAAGAGCTGGCGCCGGGTGTCGAAGGTGGGCCAGATCAGGGCCAGGAACACCCCCAGCACGGCCCCTCCCGCCAGGCTCCCGCCCAGGCCGACGCCCAGCAGGACGGGACGGTTGGGGGCCACCGGCTCGGCGGGCACCCGCGGCGGATCGATCACCTCGAACTTCATGCGGTCGCTGCTGCGGTCGGCGGATTCGGAGAGCTCGGCGCTCTGCTGGCGGGCCAGGAGCTTCTCGTAGGTCTGCTTGGTGATCTGGTAGTCGCGGTTGAGCTGGGCGAGCTTGGCCTCGACCTTGGGAACGGTGTCGACCTTCTGACGGAGGGCGCTCACCTGCTGCTGGTAGTGCTTGACCCGCGAGCGGGCGGCCGCCACCTCGGCGCGGGCCTGGGCCAGGGCCGCCCTGAGCTGCTGGTAGACCGGGTTCTGGTTGAGCGGCGCCGGCCCGGCCTTGCCGTCCGAGGCGGCAGCCACCTCCTTGCGCGCCTCCTCGCGTTGGCTGCGCAGCTCCTTGAGGGTGGCCTTCAGGGACTTCACCTCGGGGTGGTTGTCGGTGTACTTCAGCAGCAGCTGGTCCAGCTGGTTCTGCAGGCGGTCGATGCGCTGATCCAGCTCCGGGGTGGGACTGCCCGCACCGGAGCCCCGGGCCGTTCCCATCATCCCGTAGACCGGCTCCTCGCCCTTGATCTGGCGGGCCAGCTCCTCGGCACGGCTGCGCGACGCCCCCAGGTTGAAGCGGGCCTTCTCCAGCTCAGCCATGGCCTCCTGCAGCCGCTGGTAGTAATCCCCCTGCTGGCCGGGCATCTCACCGGTGTGCTGGCGCTTGAACTCCATCAGCCGGTGCTCGGCCTGGTCCAGGCGCTTCTCGTACTCACCGATCTTGCCGCTCAGGAAGTCCTGGGCGTTGGCCGTGTCCTCGCGGGTCTGGCCCAGGCTCTTCTCCACGAACAGGGTCAGCAGGGACTGCACCACCTCCTTCGCCTTCTTGCGGTCGCGGTGGACGAACGAGATCGCGTAGAGGTTGGTTTTCTGGGTTCCGGACAGCTGGATGCCGTTCTGCAGGCGGCTCACCAGGCCGTCCATCTGCTCCTCGCTGTTGACCTGGAGGTCGAGGTCGGTCATGCGCGCCACCTTCTCCAGGTTCGGCCGGGAGAGCAGGGTCCGGGTCATGAAGCGCACCCGCTCCTGGGGGTCCGGGCTGACCGCCAGGCCCCGCAGCAGCGGGGTGAGCAGGGACTGGGTGTCCACGTGGAAGCGCGCGGTGGCACGGTATTGGTCGGGTACCTGCGACACGTACATCCAGGCGCCCACGGCCAGCGCCCAGGCGAACGCCAGGGCGTACCAGCGGAAGCGCCAGAAACCGCGCAGGTGCGAAAAGATCTGGTCGAGCAATTCCTGCATGGCAGCTCCCCCGCCGTACCGGCTAGAACCAAGCCTCGGGAATGATCAGGATGTCCCCGGGCAGCATGACCACGTTGGCCCTGATGTCCCCGTCGCGGAGGAGGTCGTCCAGGCGCACCTCGTACTGCCGCTGCTTGCCGTCCACCTCGCGGATCAGGGTGGCGCGGTTGCCGGCGGCGAACTCCGTCAGCCCGCCCACCTGGATCATGACGTCGAGCAGGGTCATACGCGCCCGGTAGGGCAGGGCCTGCGGCTTGGTGGCCTCGCCCACCACCCGGATCTGCTCCGCGTACTGGCCGACGAAGCCGGAGACCATGACCGTGACCACGGGATTCTTGACGTAGGTGGAGAGCCGTCTCTCGAGGAGCCGGGCCAGCTCGGTGGGGGTCTTGCCGCTGGCCTTCAGATCCTCGACCAGGGGCGTGTTGATGCGCCCGTCGGGACGCACGGCGACGGCCACCGACAGTTCCGGGTTGCGCCAGACGAAGATGTTGAGGGAGTCTCCCGGCCCGATGTGGTAGAAGGGGGCCTGCCCCGTAACCTTCATCTGCTCCGGGGTAGCCGCCGGGAGCTCCGGTCCCGATGCGCAGGCGGCCAGGAACAGGAGGATCACGACCGCCCCCGCCGCGCGGATAATCCGCGGTAGGTTGTTTCTCGAATTTTTTCCGCCCAAAACGTTTCTTCCCCGTTTCCGTTAAGACCCCCCTATATATCCAAAGAACACCGAATACCATCCCCGGTCAATGCGTAACCCCGTAAAATTTTTCGACGACGCAACCCATTGTGAATCAGAAACTTTTTTCAAATTTCTGCTGTAAATTTTTTTGACATGGTATATACAGGTAAATAATCGATAAAACAGGGAGATTCCAGAAAACGGAGCGGCCCGGCGGGGGGCAACCGGCCTAGTAGCGGTACCGCCACCCCGCCACGACCAGGTCGTGGCGGTCGTGGAAACCGCCTGCGGTATCGCCCGCTCCACCGAAGAAGTGGGCGCCGAGGTAGAGGGTCTGGGGCTGCCAGCCCCGGAAGGAAAGCTCGGGATTGAGGTAGTGCTCGGACTCGTTGAGTCCGGCCAGGAAACGAAGATCGGCCTGCCAGCGGCCATTGCGGAAGGGCAGGCGCAGGGAGCCGGTCAGCCGGTAGGCGTCGGTGCGATCGAGCACGGCCCGGCGGGTAAGGCGGTGGCGGCCAGTCACCTGCAAGGTCAGGCGCACGTCGCCCCCGCCCGGATAGAGCTCGGGCCCCACGGCCCAGTCCAGGCCGGGCACCGTCACCAGACGCAGATCCTCCGTGGTGGCCGGCCGGTCGCTGAGCCAGGCGACCTCGACCCGCCACACACCATTGCCAAGGGGCACCGCCGCGTCCCCGCCCGCCAGCCAGGTCCGGGGGTGACGGGCCTGGAAGGTGTCGCCGCCGCTGGCGGTGACCGCCGTTGCCGGCGGCTGCCCGGCCAGGAGGGCCTGGCGCACGGCCGGGTCCAGCTCCCAGTACGGCAGCGAGCGACGCTCCCTCTGGAGGGTGAGGCCGAAGTCCAGGCGGCCGCCCTGGTAGCTGAGCCGGATCCCTCCCTCGGCATCGCGCTCGGCCCCCAGACCGATGCTGCCCCGGCTGACCAGCTCGGCCAGCCGGGGATCGGGCGCCAGCCCCAGGATCTGCCCTCGCCGGCGGTCGATGGGAAACCAGAGGCTGTCGCGATCCGGCAGGGCCGCCGGGCGGAACCGGGGGATGGCAAGGAGATCGACCTTCCACGACCCGGCGAACCACTCCAACCGCACGGCGGGCACCGCCAGGCGGCGATCGGCCAGCTCGTCCAGCAGAAAACGCCGGCCGTCGCGGACGCTCAGGCCGTCGCTGGGCGGCAGCTCGTCCATGCGCCCCCAGACCACGGTCTGCGCCCCCACCGTCAGGCGCGCCTCGCCCCAGCGCCGGCGCACGAAGGTGGGGCCATAATCGGCCTCCGCGATCTCGAATGCGGGATCGCCGGTCTGGACGTAGCCGTCCGCCCGGACACCGGCCCGGACCGTCCAGTCGGGCCCGGGATTCCACTCCAGCGCGCCCTCCGCCCGCAGGTAGTGGCTGCCCCGGACCTCGGCCTCCGGATCCAGCAGCCGGCCGGCCTCCACGCGCATCTGCCCGGGCCCCGCCCGCCAGGCCGAGGTCGCCCCGGCCGCCTCCCCGCCTCCCTCGGCCGGCGCCTCGCCCTGCGGCACCGGCGATTCGCCGAAGACCAGGACCCCGCCCCGGTCCCGCTCCGTTTCGCCGGCCCGGCGGGCCCCGTCGGGGCCGGCCGGGCGCACGCTGTAGCGGGTCACCCAGGTTTGGAAGGAGCGCAGCGACGAGCCGGGGAAACCGAGACGGCGCAACCTCCGCTGCTGCCGCCGGGCCTCGTCGGCATCGAGATAGATCCCCAGGGACAGGCCGTAGCCATCCCCGGGACGGGCGTAGATCATCGGCGAGAAGCCTTCCCGGTCCAGCCGCCGGGCCACCCGGTCCGCTTCGGCGTACTCGCTGAAGGGGGCCAGGCGGAGCTCGAGAACACGCTGCCGCCAGCGCCTGCGCGTAATCCGGACGCGCTCCCCCGAAGCCAGGGTGCGCACCCAGGTTTCGACGCCGGCCGCGGGGCCCGCCTCCCTTGCCGCCAACGCCGCCGCATGACGGGCCTCGGCCGCGGATACCCCCGCCGCCTCCACGCGGGCCACCCGTTGCCGGGCCGGCGGCGGCACCACCAGGATCCGGGCGCCGGTCAGGCCCGCGCCGCGGAGCCGATCCCGCCGGGCGAAGGCCGCGGCGGCATCGGCGAAGTCCCCGGCCACCACCCCCGCCCCACCGGCCAGAGGGGCCGTACGGGCGCGCATACCGCGCCGGTCGAGGCGACGGCGGACCGCTTCCGCCTCGGCGCGCTCCGGCCACGTCCCCAGCCACACGGCATAGCGGGTGCCGGCGGGCGGCGGCTCGCCTCCGACCACCGGCCGCAGGGCAACCATGCGCACACCGGGGAAGCCGAGGCCCGCCAAGCGGTCCCGCACGCGCCGGGCGTCGGGGAACAGGTCGAACACCCCGGCGCCGACCGAGCGCCCTCCGGGCACGGTGACCACCGGGGTGGCGCTGCCCTCTCCGGTAGTGGCCGCGCCGGGCCCGCCAGCGGTTGCCGGATTCCCCGCCCGGACCTGGATCCGGAGCCCTTCCGGCTCCGCCGGCTGGGCAAGAGGGGCGGCCAGCCCCAGGGTCGCCGAAAGGATTGCCCCGGTTATCGTGCGCCGGCCCAGGCCGGTCATCAGGGCCGGTATCCGCGCTCCCGCTCGGGGTCCGCCAGGACCCGGCGGGAGAACAGCGACCGCGGCAGTCCGCGATCGTAGACGACGGACTTGACCCGGATGCGGGTGCGGTGGCTGCTGCGGAGGTCGGTCATGGTGCTGTCCATCACTGTCCAGTAACCCCCGATCCGCTCGATGCGGTGAACCCGGAGCCGTTTGATGGGCGCCTCGCGCCCGGCGCGGAAGAAATCCACCCGCAGCGGGATCAGCGCTTGCGGGTGGATCCACAAGATCCGCTTGCTGTAGGTGGAGCTGGCGGGGTCGACCGGCACGCTGACCAGGACCTTGGCGCGCGTCCCGGCGATCTCGGCCTCGCCCCGCAGCCGGTGCCGGTCCAGGCCGGGCTCCCGCTCGCGGAGGTCCTCGAAGAACAGGTCCGAACCGACAAAACGCCCGCCCCGCCGCTCCCCGGCGATGCGGCGGACCTTGCCCAGGGCCGGCAGGTAGAGCCACTGGTCGGCGCTCGCCCCGCGGTGGTCGCGGGTCAGCAGGCCAACGCCGTCGATGTCCGCCGGTCGGACGAAACGCACCAGCGAGCGCACCTCGCCCTCGCCGAGGTCCAGACGGTAGGAAAACAGGGTGCGGGTGCGCGGGGGACGCCCCGGATCCTGCAGGACCATGCGGGCACGCAGGGTGACGTCCCGTCCGTCCGGGCGGTCGTACACCCGCTGCGCCAGTTCGCGCCCCGCCTCGCCGGCCGGGCACGGCACGGGGACCAGCAGCGCCGCGGCCAGCAGCCCGAGCAGCCCGGCCGCAGCCCGCCCCCTCCCCCGCGGCCTAGCCATCGGCACCGCCCCCCGTCCGGGATGCCGGCGCGCCCTGGCGGCGGGCGGCCACCACCAGGAGGGCCGGGAGCAGGAGGAGATCGAACAGCCAGGCGGTGACGACGCCCGCCGCGCTGAGCAGGCCGAAATGGGCCACGGGCCGGAAGTCGGAAAGGGTCAGGAGCATGAACTGCACCCCCAGGATCAAGGTGGTGGCGGTTACCGCCCGGCCCGCCTGGCGGTAGGTGCGCAGGAGGGCGAGGGCGACCCCGCGCCCCGCCCGGCGCCGCTGACGGTAGCCGTGGACCATGTGCACCGTGTCGTCCACCGCGATGCCCACCGCGACGCTGGCGATCAGGGCGGTGGCCATGTCCAGACGGATCCCCGTCATTCCCATCAGAGCAAAAATGACGACGACGGGGGAGAGGTTGGGGAGCATGCCGAGCAGACCCAGACGCCAGGAACGCCAGGCCAGGGCCAGCATCAGGAAGATCACCCCGATTGCCGCCAGGATGCTGCGCTCCTGGCCGGTCACCAGCAGGTCCTCCTGGTCGGCGAACAGGCGGCCGATGCCCGCCACCCGCCACCGCAGGTCCGCCGGAGGCTGCTCGCGCAGGTGCGCCCGGAGGCGATGGATCACGCCCTGGATGGCGTTGGCGCCGTGCACGTTGAGGTTCACGGTCAGCCGCGCCGTCTGCCGCTCGCGATCGAGGAGGTCGTAGAGGTCACGACCATCGTAGACCAGCAGGTACTGCGCCAGGAGCTGACGCGAGCGGGGCACCCGGGCGAAGCCGGGGTCCCCGTCGTGGAAGGCGCGGTTCATCTGGGCCAGAAAGTCCGCCGGCGACAGGGTCCGGTCCACCTCCGGCTGGGCCTGCAGCCAGTCCTGGATCGCGGTCACCGCCTGCAGGCGGGCGGGGTCGAGGAAGGCGTCCCGGCCCGGCCCTTCGAACACCACCTCGATCCTGGTGACCCCGGCGAGCCGGGCCTCCACCCGCCGCATGGACTGGATCAGGGCGTGGTCGGGGGGAAAGAAGCGGTAGAGGTCGGTTTCGGTGCGCACCGCCCCCAGCCAGGGCGCCAGCGCGGCCACCGCGACCGCGAAGGCGGCGACCACCCACCCCGCCCGGCGCACGCCGAGCCGGGCCAGGCGCCCGACCACCGCCTCCACCCCGCGCGCCGCTCGCGGCGCGGGCCAGGGGCGCCGGTCCCAGCGGGCCAGGATGGGCGGCAGCAGGCCGAGGAAGACACCCAGCAGCAGGAGCACCCCCGCCGCCGTGACCAGACCGAAGCTTCGAATGGGCGGAATCGGGCTCAGGCCGAGGGAGGCGAGCCCGGCGGCGGTGGTCAGCGCCGCCAGCCAGGCCGGACCCCGCACCTCGGCCACAGCCCGGGCCACCTGCCGGGGACCGTTGAGGCCGCGGCGACCGGCGAGGGCCATGGCCCCGAACAGGTGCAGCGCCAGGGCCACGGTCAACCCGGTCAGAAGGGGCCCGACCATGGCGTGGATGAGGGTGTAGGGCTGCCCGGCGAGCACCAGCAGCGCCAGAACGGGCCCCATGACGGCGCCGATGGCCGCCGCGGTGAGCACGACCGCCAGCACCCGGCGGAACAGCAAGCCCACCAGGCCCAGGCCGATCACTGCCGTGATCGGCAGGAAGCGCAGCGAATCGGACACCATCGCCCGGAATTCGGCGGCGTCGAGCGCCACCTCGCCAGCCACCGCGGTCAGCCGCGACGCCAATCCGGCCTCGTCCACGGCCCGCCGCACCGCCCGCTCCAGGGCCAGACGCTCGGGGCTGGTGGCCAGCGGCACCGGTCGCACCACCACCGCCATGGCCGAGCCGTCCGGACTCACCAGCCGGCCCTCGGCGAGGGGATCCCCCGTCGCCCGGGAACGGCGTGCCCGCGGCGTGGTCCGGTCCAGCGCCCGCGGGTCGATCAGCGGCTCGACGGCGAAGCCGCCGGCGGTGGCCTGGATGTGGTCGACGGTGGTGACCGACAGCACCCGCTCCACCCGGGGCAGCCGACGCAGCCGCCCGGCGAGCCGGTCCACCGCGCGCAGGGTGTCCGCGCGCCACAGCCCGGGACCCTCCAGCAGGAGCACGAGGACCTGGTCCTCGGGGAAGCGCTGGCGCAGGGACCGCTCGAAGGCCACGGCCTCGGCGCCGGGGGGCAGGTAGGCCTCGGGGGCGTTGTTGAACACCAGCCCCGGGAGCGCCGCCAGCGGGGCGACCACCAGAAGCCCGAGCAGGGCCACGGCCGCCCACGCCGCCGGCCGGCCGCCGCCGGGACGGCTCACCCCCGCCCCTCCATGCGCCTTCCGAACGCTAGCGGGATTGGCACGGCGAATCGCCGTTGCAGCCGGCGTCCTCGGTCAGCCACGGGCCGTCCTCCTCGAGCCCCGGGAAACGGCCGCGATCCGAGACGATCTCCCAGACATCCGGCCGTTCGCTGTGGATGCGCCGGATCACGTCCACCACCCGGGCCGCGGCCGGCCGCCGCCGGCCGTGATGGTCCACAAGGCGCCCCACGGCCCGGAACCGGATCCCGAAGCGGGACAGCAGGCGCAGCAGGCTGGGCTCCATCACGGCGTACCAGTCGGTGATGCCGTGCTCCACGCTCAGGCGGATCACCGCCGCGATCAGGCCGATGGTGATGTGCGGCAGCGAGCGTTGGGCCATCTCCGCGTCCCGTTCCGGGTCCTGGTAGATGACGCCGGTGGCCGCCCCCGAGGGGGTCCGGCCCTCGTAGAGGCGCCGCTTGAAGTCCTTGGAAACGGCGAAGCGCGAGATCTCGGCGAGGCGGGTACGGTCGATGGCGGCGCGCGCGGCCCATTCGTCGTCGTAGAAGGCCTGCGCGCAGTCGGCCTCGATGGGCAGCAGCTCGTTGGGATCCGCCGGATCGGGCAGGATCAGGCGGACGCAACCGGCGAACTCCCGGCTCCTGCGGTTGCGGATGAGGGCATGCACCGCACGGGCGTCGTAGACGTCCTGCTCCCGTCGGTCGCGGTGGAGCTCGGCGTCCTCGAAGGGATTCTCCAGGCAGTACACCTGGTAGCGGAGGGCATAGGCGGCGTCCAGCAGCTCCCGGCTGTCCGCCCGCACGATCTCGAAGTGGGCTTCGAACAGGTCATAGATGGCACTCAATCTCTCCCCCCCCTTGCCGGCGCCCACTCGTCCCGCTGCGCGGAGAGGCAGGTCGGGCCGGCTCTGAAGCCCCATTCTATCGCCCTTCGGGCCCTCCGAGCGCGCCCCGCCGCCGGTCCATCGCCGGCGACCGGAAGACCGCACGGACGGTCTCTAGCGCTCATCAGCGGGGGCCCCGCCGGCGGTTTCGATCAGCCGCTCCAGGGGCAGGCGCCGGGCGGGCACGGCCACCGCCGCGGGCTCACCCAGGCGCAGGACCATCAGCAGCCGGCCGCCTTCCGGCGGCTGGAAGCCGCGCGCTTCCTCGGCCACGGCCCGGATCTCGGGCTCCATCGCCGCCGGCACCCGTCCTTCCGCCAGCCGCTTCAGTTGATCGGGCAGCACGTAGAAGGGCTGCACGGCCAAACCCGCTCGGTTGAGGGCAATCCAGGCCCGCTGCATGGTCTGCCCCGCGGCCCGCAGGCTCGCGGGGTCGTCGGGGGCGTGGACGAGCACGAGGCCCGGGGCCTCCGCCAGCGGGCGCGCCTCGAGGGAGGCCAGAAGCCGGAAGGCCCCCAGGCGGTTGAGGCGGCGGAGCCGGGGCCAGCTGGCCACCGCCCGCAGCACCCAGCGCCCTCCCGGGGGCAGGGCCAGGGTTTCCAGGTCCAGGCCGTCGCCCCGCTCCGCCTCCTCCGCGGTCCAGCGCAGGCTGCCGACGAACCATTGGTGCAGCTCGCCGGTGCGGAAGCGCACCGACGAGGCGCGCCGCGTCAGCCCGGCCAGGCGCTGGATCTCATCCGGCTCGCGGGTCAGCCGCAGGCTCGCCGGCGGCTCCTCCAGGCCCGCGAGCCGCTCCTCCAGGCCGGGCGGCAGGGGCCGGTCCCGGAAGCGGCCGCGGTTGGTGCAGCGCCCGAACAGGGCCACCTCGTCGGGCCGGGGCCGCGCGAAAGGCGCTTCCGGGACCCGGACCCGGGCATAGAGCTCCGGATCATCGGGCCGGTCCAGCCAGTCCAGGGCCAGCCCGGCAGAGGCCGCCGCCTGCTGCCAGTTCTCGATAACCGCCCCCATGGCCAGTTGGGTCGCCGGGGATGTCGGCCCGAGCGGGCCTTCGCCCAGCCGCTTCCGGGCGAAGCGCAGCTCCAGGAGCCCGTCCCGCCAGCGGAAGAGCCAGGGCTGCATGTTGTCGGCCGAGGGCGCCCAGCGCCCCGCCTCCGCGAGATAGACCGCCGCCTCCGGCAGCTCCGTCATCGCCCCCCTCCCCGGACCGCTTCCCCGCCGCAGCGCGGCCCTGGTATACAGGTAATAGGAAGACATTCCTTTTGCGGCCGGCCAGCCCCCACGGCCCCAGCTGCCCCCTCCCTCCGCAACCCCGAGAGGTTTCCCTCATGTCCGGCAGCGACGATTCCCTCGATCTCGAGCGCCTGGCGCTCATCGCCGGCGGCCATACCGCCTTTCAGCTGCTGTGGGCGGGGGTCCAGCTCGACCTGTTCGGGACCCTGAGCAGCGAGCCCGGCCTCGACCGCGAGCAGCTGGCCGAACGCCTGGGCCTGGCGGACAAGCCGGCGCGCATCCTGCTGGTGGGCCTCACCGCGCTCGGCCTGATCCGCAAGGAGGAGGCCGGCTACCGCAACGCCGCGCTCACCGAGCGCATGCTGGTGGGCGGCGAGGCGGCCAGCATCGCCCCGGTGCTCGGCTGGCAGGCCCACATCGTCTACCCCGGCCTGCAGGACTTCCTCGACGCCCTGCGCCAGAACCGCAACGTGGGGCTGGAGCGCTTCCCCGGGCCCGGCGACACCCTCTACCAGCGGCTCACCGCCCATCCCGACCTGGAGGCGGTGTTCCAGGAGGCCATGAGCGCCCTCTCCGCGCAGGCCAGCCCGACCCTGATGGAGGCCGTGGATTTCTCGGCCTACCGCCATCTGGTGGACGTGGGCGGCGGCGACGCCTCCAACGCCATCGCCCTGGCCCAGCGCTATCCGCAGCTGCGGGTCACCGTGTTCGAGTCCCCCTCGGTCTGCGAGCACGCCGAGCGCCGCATCGCCGCCGCCGGCCTCGGCGACCGCGTCGGCACTCATGCCGGGGACATGTTCCGGGATCCGTTCCCGGAGGGGGTGGACGCCATCCTGTTCGCCCATATCTTCACCATCTGGTCGCAGGAGGAGAACCGCCGCCTGCTCGAGCGCGCTCACGCGGCGCTTCCGGAAGGGGGCTCGGTCCTGATCTTCAACATGATGGGCCGCGACGACGATACCGGCCCCCTGACCACCGCCCTCGGCTCGCCCTACTTCCTCGCCATCGCCACCGGCGAGGGCATGCTCTACGCCTGGCAGGATCACGAGGAGAGCATGCAGCGGGCCGGCTTCGGGCACATCCAGCGCATCGCCGACCTGCCGCTGGACCACGGCGTGCTGATCGGAACCAAATAGGTCATGACCGGCTTCGACTACGCCACCGCCTTCCAGCGCAACCTCGGCTTCCTGAGCCCGGAGGAGCAGCAGCGGCTCCGCGGCGCCCGCATCGCCATCGCCGGACTCGGCGGCACCGGCGGCGCCCAGGCGCACGTCCTGGCGCGCCAGGGCATCGGCGCCTTCACCCTGGCCGATCCCGACACCTTCGAGCTGGCCAACTTCAATCGCCAGATGGGCGCGACCATGGCCACCCTGGGCCGGGGCAAGGCCGAGGTTGCCGCCGAGGCGGTGCATGCCATCAACCCGGAAGCGGAGGTGCGCACCCTCGACAGCGGCCTCGGTCCGGACACCATCGACGCCTTCCTGGAGGGGGCCGACTTGGTGGTGGATTCCCTCGATTTCTACTGCTTCGCAGAGCGCTTCCTGCTTTACCGCCGGGCCCGCGAGCGCAACCTGTGGGTAATCACCTCGCCGCCGCTGGGCTTCGGCTTCACCCTGCTGATCTTCGATCCCGCGGGCATGAGCTTCGAGGAGTATTTCGGCTTCGACGCGGACAGCCCGGCCGAGGAGCTGACCGTGTCCCTGGTCGCCGGGATCGCCCCCCGCCCCTATTTGATGCGCTACCTGGAAACCTCGGCCACGGACCTCGCTGGCGGTCGGCTGCCCTCGGTAGCGGCGGCGCCGTTCTTGATCGCCGGGGTCGTCGCCACCGAGACCGTCAACCTCCTGACCGGCAAGCGGCACCCGGTCGCCGTGCCCACGGTCTTCCAGTTCGACGCCCTGCTCCATCGCTTCCTCCGCAAGCGCTTTCCCCGGGGCATGCGCGGCCCGCTGCAGCGGCTCAAGAAGGCCCTTCTCCGGCGCAAATTCGGGCTGTAACCCGCACCCTGCGGGGGCAGGGGGCTCCTTGGTTTCGCCAAGAAAAAGGCCCCGCCCGGACGGGGCGGGGCCGGTCGGATCCCGGCGATCCGAGAGGTCCGTCACACGGCGCTCAGACCGCCGCGGCCGACGGCTTCCGGCCACGCCGGAAGCCGAAGGCACCGATGGCCAGCAGACCGATCCCGAGCAGGGCCAGCCCCCCGGGCTCCGGGACCACCGTCGCCTTCAGCGTGGACGAACCGCTGGCGAAGAAGTCGTTGGAGGCCACGGAGTTGAAGCTGGAGTCCAGGGTCATGTCCACCGGGTTGCCGTTGGCGTCGAGGCTGACCGCGTCGGAGTCGAAGGCCGTGTTGGCCGACCCCGAGCCGGTGGTATCGACGTTCAGCAGACCGCTGCCGGTGGCGGAGTTGATGAACGACAGCTGCCCGGAATTGACGAAGGACTGCAGCGAGATGCCGGTCCCGGCGCCGCTGGCGCAGCCGTCTCCCACCGCGCAGTTGAGCACCGACGCCCCGAGCATGTTCAGCCATTCGCTGCCGTCGGTGAAGGAGGCGATATCGGTGGCGATAGTGCCCGAGTTGACGGTGCGGTTCGGCGTGCTGTCCGAGTAGAAGTTGGCGAAGCCGTCCCGGAACCAGATCTCGATGGGCGTATCGGTGGGATCGAAGCTGCCGCCACCGGCGAGGTTGCCGCCGTCGTCCTCCAGGCGCTCGGTGGTGTAGCCGCCGAACTGGAAGGTCAGCTCGCGTCCGTTGTCGCCGTCCTGCCAGATGGTGGTGCCGCCGCTGTCGCGGATGGCTTCCACCACACCGATGCCGCCGAGCTCCTGGTTGAGGCCGGAAATGGGATCCTGGTAGGGGTTGGTACCGTCCACCCGGCCTTCCCACAGGGTGGTGGTGATGAATGTCGCCCCCTGCTCCAGGTTGATCCCGTCGATGGTGATGGCCGAGGCCGACACGGGAAGCGACAGCCCGAACAGGGCGGCCCCCAGAATCGACCCGGCACGTGCGGAATGAGTCATGGTTGGATCCTCCTCTGCGCGTTTGGGCGCATTCCGTTGGAGAAAAGGCTCTGTTCGGGTCCCCCCACAGGGTGGTAACCCACCCCTTGATACGCAGGTTCCGTGCCAGCCCCGCCACGACCTCGCAAGAAACTGTTTCAAGACGATTTTCCTGACCGGCCCCGGCCATCCCCCACGGCCCGGAACCCGTCAGGCGGGGATTCCGTAAAGCGGGCCGACTCCTTCCCCGGCCCCGTCGGCCGCCAACTGGTCCCCGGCGGCAGCCGGGCCTGCCGGCTGCCGGCAATTCAATCGGTTGGAGCCACAGCCGGGGAACCGAGCCACTATCAAACGGGCTGACAGCGGCCGGCTCAGTGGAGCTCGGCCAGCAGGGCGCGCGCCTCGGCGCGCTGCGGGAAGGCCCGGTCCCGGCCGATCAGTCCTTCCAGCACGGTTCGGGCCTCCGCCACCCGGCCATTCGCGGCCAGGGCGCGGGCGAGGTGGAGGTGGACCACCGCGTCGTCGCTCTCGTGCGCGGCGCGGCGCAGCAGGCGCAGGGCATGCGCCTTCTCTCCCTGCGCCAGCAGCACCATGGCCAGGGTGTCACGCACCGAAACCGCCTGAGGCGCCTGCTCGTGGGCGCGCTCGGCCAGCTCCAGGGCGCGCTGGGGATCCTTGCGGCGCAACTGCCAGGCCAGGTTGTTGAGGGCCACCACATGGTCCGGGTGGGCCCGCAGGATCGTCTCCAGCTCGCTGACCGCCTCCGGCCGCCCCAGCCGGGTCAAGGCCGTGCTCAGGGCAAGGCGCACGGCGGGGTCGTCGGGGCGCTCCCGGAGCCAGCCACGCAGGGCCGCCACCGCCGCATCCCTGTCCCCTGCCTGCCAGCGGGCCTCGAAGAGGCCCAGAGCCAGGCGGCGGTCGGGCCTCGCCTCGAGCGCCCGGGCATAGGCGGCCCCGGCCTCGCCGGGGCGGCCACCGCGCAGCGCAAGATCACCGGCCAGGGCAAGCACTCCGGGATCGTCCGGATGCGCCTGGCGCAACTCGGCCACCAGGCGGCCGGCCTGGCCGTCCCGGCCCCGGTCCATCAGCAGCCGGGCCTTGGCCAGGCGCAGCCGGAGGCTGCCGGGCTCGAGCTCAAGAGCGGCATCGAGCTCCTCGGCACCGGTCTGGGTCTCGCCCCGGCCCAGACGCGCCCGGGCCAGCAGGAAATGGGCGGTGGCCGAGTCGGGGCGGGCCTCCACCAGCCGCTCCAGCACGTCCACCGAAGCCGCCCAGTCCCCCAGGGCCAGGCGCGTGCGCCCGGCTTCCTCAAGGACCTCCGGGGTGCCATCGAACGGGGCCGGGATTTCCTGCAGCAGGCGCAGGGCCCGTTCGGGCTCGCCGGCGTGCCGATAGTGTCGCGCCAGCAGGAGCCGCGGCTGCGGCGCATCGGGGTGGGCCTGCATGGCCCGCTCCACCCGCTGCCGGGCGCCCTTGCCGTCCCCCTGTCGGAAATCCAGACGGGCCAGCGCCAGCAGGGTGTACAAGTCCTGCGGGTGTTGGGCCAGAACCTTTTCGTACCAGCTTCGGGCCTGTTGGCGGTCGCCGTCCTGAAGGGCCATGCGCGCCAGGTTGTGGCCCGCCACCGGATCCCCCGGGGCCAGGCTCAGGGCCTTGCGAAAGGCCGCCTCGGCCTGCGCCCGGTCGCCCTTGCCGAGCCAGGCCATGCCCTGCAGCGAGTGCGGATAGGGGCTATCGGGATGGCGCTCCTGCATGGTCCGCGCGGCCTCCAGGGCCTGATCAAACTCCTCGGCCTTCAGGTGGCTGAGCACCAGCAGGCTGTCGGCAAGCTCCAGGCGCGGCTCGAGCTTCACCGCCCGCCGCAGCTCCGCCAGCCCTTTCTCCCGATCCCCGGCCATCATCAGGCCGAGTCCCAGCCCGAGCCGGGTATCGGCGGACTCGGGGCGGACCCGGGCCAGGCGCCGCAGGTATTCGGTCCCCTCGCGGGTCTTGCCCTGGCCCAGGGCGGCCCGCCCGAGGAGGCCGAGCAGCTGCGGGTCCTCGGGACTTTGGGCCAGGGCCGGCGCCAGCACCCGCTCCACCTCGGCGAAATGGCGCAGCTGGAACTGGGCCGCGGCCAGCTGCAGCCGCGCCCCATCGTTGTCCGGCTCCGCCTGGACGGCGCGCTGCAGGTACGACACCGCCTGCTGCAGATTGCCCAGGCGCCGCTGGGCCCCGCCCAGGCGGACCAACGCCGCGGGGAAGGACTGGCTGCGATTGACCGCCTCCTGGAAGTCGTCGGCGGCCGCCTGCCAGTCCCCGCGGCCGGCGTGGACCAGCCCCTTCAGGTAGAACACCCGGGGATGGCCGGGCCAGCGCTCCTCCAGCGCCGCCCGGTCCGAGTCGGCGCCCTCCAGCTCCCCCTGCCGGACCCGGACCAGGGCCCGCCTGTAGCGCGCATCGCCGTTCAGGCGCTCGCGGGCGATGGCCTTGCCGTAGGCGTCCTCGGCCCGGGCCAATTCGCCGGCCCGCCGGGCGAGGTCGCCGGACAGGGCCCAGGCCACGCCGGAGCCGGGATCATCCGCCAGCACGGCATCGACCAGGCGCCGGGCCTCGGCGGCGTCACCCCGCGCCAGGGCCAGGCGCGCCTGGCCCACGCGGGCCTGGCTGAGATCCGGGCGCAGGGCGCGCGCTGCGGCGTAGTCGCGCTCGGCCCGATCCGCCTGGCCGAGACGGAGGTGGGCATCGCCGCGCAGGGCGAGGACCCGGGCGCGGTCGGCTTGGGGCAGGTCGTTGCCGGCCGGGACCCCATCGAGCAGCTCGTGGAACTTGCCCTGCTGGAGCAGCGCCCGGCCCAGCCAGAGGGCCACCACCCGCGGCTCGATCCCCAGCTGCAAAGCCCGGCGCAGCTCCTTCTCGGCCGCCGCCCCCTGGCCCAGCTGGACATGGATCCGGCCGAGCAGCCAGCGCGCCTCGGGATGGTCCGGCTGCTGCTGCAGGGCCCTCTTGAGGTGGATGGCGGCCGCGTGCAAATCGCCCTGCGAGCGCAGCTGCTTGGCCTTCTGCACCTGCTCGAGGGTAGTCAGGTCCGGGCCGCCGCATGCCGACAGCGCCAGCGCCGCCGCCAGCATAAGGACCGCCGCGGGCCCGCCGTAACGCCCATGTTTCCGCATGTTTCCGCCCCTTGCCGCCATGTTCAGTGTCTAGACCCCAGAGGCCGCGCCCAGCTGCCTGAGCACCTCGCGCGCCTGGTCCGCCTCGGCGAAGGAATCGTCCGCCTGCAGCACCTGGCGCAGCTCGGTGCGCGCCGCCCCGGTGCGGCCGGTGCGCCACAGGGCGATGCCCAGGTGGTAGCGGATGGTCGGCACGTGCGGCGCGTGGATGGCGGCCTCCTGAAGCAGCCGCAGCCCGTGTCCGGCATCCCCCCGCTGAACCAGGATCCAGCCGTAGGTGTCGGTGATGGCCGCCCGCTCCGGGGCCAGCTCGTGGGCCTTGCGCGCGTAGCGCAGGGCCCGCTCGTCGCCCTGCTGGTGGTAGATCCAGGCCAGGTTGTTCCACAGGTCGGCGCGCTTCGGGTGGTCCCGCCGCACCCGCTCGTAGGCGGCCGCGGCGCCGGCCAGTTCGCCCTGCGCCTGGAGCAGGCCCGCCAGCCGCACGCGCATGCCGTGATCGTCCGGATGGCCCTGCAGCCACTCCCGCAGCATCGTCAGGGCCCGTTCGGGTCGCCCCTGGCGGCGGTGGATCTGGACCAGGCGCCGGACGGCCGGACGGCTGGGGCCGCGGGCCAGGGCTTCCCGATACGCCCCGGCGGCGGCCGCCAGCTCCCCGGCCTTCCAGTGCACCCGGCCGGCCATCAGATAGCCGGCGGCATTGCCGGGGTCGGCTTCCTGTGCCCGACGCGCCGCCCCCATGGCCGCCTCCGGCCGGCCCGCCGCCAGCTCGAGGTCGGCCAGGGCGGCCAGGCTCGGCAGGTGATCCGGAGCCAATTCGAGGGCGTGATGAAGCTCGCGGCGGGCCTTGCCCAGGGAGTCCTGCGCGCGATAGGCCCGGGCCAGCAGGAAATGGGCGCGCGCCGATTCGGGCTGGCGCTGGACCAGGGCCCGGAGGTTTTCCACCGCGCTGGCGTCGTGGTCGGTGCGCAGCTGGGCCTCGGCCACCAGCGCCTGCACCTGCGGCTCGTCGCCGTGGCGCTCCTCCAGCACCCGCGCCACCTCCAGGGCCTTGAGCGGCTGGTCCTGGCCCAGCCGCAGGCGCAGCAGCGCGACTCCGGCTTCGCGGCTGTCCGGATGGGCCTGCCAGGCCCGCTCCAGCCACTTCGCCTGTCCGGCGGCATCGCCCTTGCGGGCGGCCACCTGGACCCGGAGCATCAGCGCCCCGAGGTGATCGGGGTGATCCTTCAGGACGCGGCCCAGATACCTTGCCGCCTCGTCGGGACGGTCTGCGCCAAGGGCCAGACGGGCGAGGTTGACCCGGGCCGGCAGGAAACCGTCATCGAGGAACAGCGCCCGCCGGAAATCAGCGCGCGCCTCCGCCGTGCGACCCTGGCCGCGATGCGCCAGGCCCAGGAGGTTGGCGGGCAGGGGGCTGTCGGGCCTGTCCTCGGCGAGATCCCGGGCGACCTTCTCGGCCTCCCCGTACTGGCCCTCGCGGAGGTGCACGATCACCAGCAGCGCCCGCCCGCCCAGCCGCTCGGAGTCCAGCTTCACCGCCTTCTCGAGAGGCGCCACGGCCCGATCCCCCCGACCGCCGGCGAGGAAGCCCACGGCGACCTGGGACTGCACGGCGGCATCCTCCGGCGCGGCGGCGGCAGCGGCCCGAAGGTCCTGCATGCCGGCAGCGGCGTCGCCGGCGGCGATCTCGGCGCGCCCCAGCAGCACCCGGAAACGGGGGTCGCCGCCGGCCTCGTCGCGCAAGCGCTCGAGGGTCTCAACCGCCTTGCCGGGGCTGCCCAGGTGCAGGTAGGCGGCGGCCAGGAGCTGGCCGACGACGACCCGGTCCGCCGCGGAATCCAGGCTCCGCTCGAAGACATCGGCGGCGGTCTCGAACCGCCCCTGCCGGAAGGCCACCCATCCCAGCAGGAAGCGCGCGGGCGCAAAATCGCTGCGGGCGGTGAGGGTCTCGAGCATGTCCCGCGCCCGCTCCAGCCGGCCCCGCTCCACCGCCACCACCGCCTCCAGGTAGCGCCCCATGGGCGTTCGGCCGGAGTCGGGGAGGGAGGCCAGCATCTCGGCGGCCTGATCCACCTGGCCGGCCCGCAGGAGCGCGCGGGCCAGACCCACAGCCGCCTCGCGGTTGGCGGGATCGAGCGCCCGCGCCCGGCGGTAGGCGGCGATGGCGCCTTGGCCCTCGCCCTGGCGCTCGTGCAGCTGGCCGGTCAGGATCCAGTTCCGCGCATCGTCCGGGGCGGCGCCGCGCGCCCGCTCCAGGAGGCTCGCCGCCTGCTCCGGGCGTCCTTGCCGCAGGGCCAGCAGGGCCCGGCCGCGGAGGGCGTCGGGATTGTCGCCGTCCAGCTCCAGGGCCCGGGCGAAGGCAGCCGCGGCCTCGTCGGGGCGGTCCTGCCGCAGGCGGGCGAGGCCGCGGAGCACGAGCAGCCGGGCCCGGAAGGCCGGGGCGTCGCCGCGGCGCGGCGCGGCCGTCGCCCAGGCCTCCTCCGGCCGCCCCTGCTGCAGGTAGGCGCGGGCCAGCGGGTACTGCCAGTCGGCGCGCGCAGCGCCGGCGTCCCTGGCCCGCTCCAGCTCCACCGCGGCCGCCTCCGGCTTGCCCATGCGGTTGTAGACCCGGCCCAGCAGGGACCGCGCGGCCATGTCCCCGGGGTCCTCCCGCAGGCGGTTCTTCAGCTGGATCATGGCCGCGCGGGGCTGACCGGCCTCCAGCCGCTCGGACGCCTTCTGCACCCCGTCGCCGGAACCGGCGACGGGCGCGGCCACGCTCGGGGCGGCCAGGAGCAGGCCGGCGACCGCCAGGGCCGACATCGGGACCCGCACGTCACGATGTCTCATAGCTGACCTTCTGGCTTCCCTTGCGCTCCGGCCGCATCTCGTACTTGTCGAGGAGCGCATACAGGGTGGGCCGGGTCACCCCCAGCAGCTCCGAGGCCCGGGTCAGGTTGGAGCCGGCATGGTGCAGGGCGCGGGTCAGCGCCTGGCGCTCGGCCTTCTCGCGCACGCCGCGCAGGTTGAAGGGCAGGGGCGGCTGGCCGCCGCTGGGCAGCTCCAGGTCGGCGGCGGTGATCTGCGGACCCTCGGCCATGATGACCGCGCGCTTCACCCGGTTCTCCAGCTCGCGCACGTTGCCCGGCCACTGGTAGCTCTCGACGGCGTTGAGGGCGGTGGCGTTGAAACCGCGCACCGGCCGGCGCTGCTCGCCGGCGAAGCGGTCCAGCAGGGAGCGGGCGATCAGGCTGGCGTCTCCCTCCCGCTCGCGCAGCGGGGGGATGCGGATGGCCACCTCGCCGAGGCGGTAGAACAGATCCTCCCGGAACCCCCCCTCGGCCACCAGCTGGGCCAGATCCTGGTTGGTGGCGGATACCACCCGGACATCCACCGGGATCTCCTCGCGGCCGCCGATGCGCTCCACCACCCGCTGCTGCAGGAAGCGGAGGAGCTTGCCCTGCAGCGGCATGGGCATGTCCCCGATCTCGTCCAGGAACAGGGTGCCGCCGTGGGCGTGCTCCACCTTGCCCGGGGTGCGCTGGTGGGCCCCGGTGAAGGCGCCCTTCTCGTAGCCGAACAGCTCGCTCTCCAGGAGGCTCTCGGGGATGGCGGCGCAGTTGATGGCCACGAACCGGGCGTCGCGCCGCGGGCTGAGGTCGTGCAGGGCGCGGGCCACCAGCTCCTTGCCGGTGCCGCTCTCGCCGAGGAGCAGGGTGGTCGCCTCCGACGGCGCCACCTTCTCGACCTGGTGGCAGACCTCCTCCATCACCGGGCTGGCGGCGATGATGCCGCCCAGGGGCGAGGCCTGGTGGACCCGCATCAGGCGCCGGTTCTCCGCCTCCAGGTCGTGGAGCCGGAGGGCGCGGTCGACGATGGTCCGGAGCAGGTCGGGGTCCAGGGGCTTCTGGTAGAAATCGTAGGCGCCCATGCCCACCGCCCGCACCGCGTTGCCGGAGTCGTCGTTGCCGGTGATCACCACCACCTTGGCGTGGGGCGACAGGGCGAGAATCTCCTGGAGCAGGGCCAGGCCCTCGGAGGCGCCGCCCGGATCGGGCGGCAGTCCCAGGTCGAGGGTGATCACCGGGGGCTCGTGCCGCCGCAGCTGGGTCAGGGCCTGCTTGCGGTCCTCGGCCTGCAGCACCTCGTAGTCCGAGAAGGCCCACCGGACCTGCATCTGCACCCCGGGGTCGTCCTCCACCACAAGCACCTTTTGCTTTTCCTGATTCACCGTTTCGTCCTGAGTCACTGGCTAGCCTCCCTGGCCACCGGGACGGATCGGGGCTCGCATACCGCCCCCGGAAACCGGAACCGGAAGCGGGTGCCCTCGCCCGGGGCGCTCACCACCTCCACGTCGCCGCCGAGGCCGCGGGCGAACTCCCGCGCCTCGAAGGCGCCGATCCCCATCCCGGTACTGCCCTTGCTGGTATCGAACGGCCGGAACAGCCGCTCCCGCACGAATTCGGCGGGCATGCCGGCGCCCGTATCCACCACCTCCAGCAGCGCCTCGCCGCCCTCCATGCCCAGCCGCACCCGCACCTCGCCCTCGTCGGGCGTGGCTTCGCGGGCGTTCTGGATGACATGGCCGACCACCGCCGTCAGCCGATCCGGGTCGGCATGCAGGAACAGCGGGTCCGCCGGCGCCTCCAGCACCGGCTCGGGTCCCCGGCCCTGGCGGCCCCGGATGGCCTCCCGCACGGCCGCGGTCAGCTCCAGGCGCTCCGTCTTGCGGTCCTGCACGCCGCCGCGCAGCTGCGCCATGAGGTGGTTCATGCGCTCCACCGAGTGGTCCAGGGTCTTGACCGCGTCCGCCATGAACGCCGGGTTGTCCTTGTGGCGGTGGGCGTTGCGCGCCAGCAGCGAGAGCTGGCCGATGATGTTCTTGAGGTCGTGCAGCACGAACGCCGACAGCCGGTTGAAGGTCTCGAACTGCTGCGCCCGGCCGAGGGCCTCGGCCGCCTCCTCCTGGGCCAGGAAGGTGGCGGCCTGACGGCCGATGGTCTTGAGCAGGTCGCAGTCCTCCCAGTTCAGGTCCCGGCTGACCGCCCGCGAGCGGCTGAGCACCAGGAAGCCGTTGAGCTCCTCATGGTGGAACAGCGGCACTACCACCCAGGCGCGCGGCACGGCGGCCAGCCACTCGGGCATGGCCAGGCCCTGGTAACGCTCCGGGGCCTGGCGCCACTCGTCCACGGTGAGCACCCACCCGCTCTCCCCCAGGAAGGCGGCCAGCGCCCCGTCCGCCGGCTCCGCCGCATGGTCGGGGACCGACAGGTTCCACTGGGCGGTGGGCACGAAGGCCCCGTCGCGGCGCTGCCACAGCTGCCCGGCGGGACTGTCCAGAACCTGGGCCACCGCGTGGATGACCCGCTGCTTGAGGGGGGTGTCGCCCTCGCCGGCCGACAGGGTGCCGACGAAGCGCAGCCATTCGTCCCGGTAGTCGTAGCGGTAGTTGAAGAAATGCTTGCTCATGAAGACCCGGGCCCGCGCCCGGATCTGGCCCGAGAACACCAGGACCAGCAGCACCAGCAGCGCGCCGAACAGGAACACGATCTGCAGCGGCTCGCCCCAGACGCCGCCGTAGGCGCGGATGGAATAGCCGGCGGCGGCCATCAGAACCAGGTAGGCCCCGGCCCCGATGATGGCGGCGGTATGCAGCACGAACCGCCGCGACAGATACACGTCCAGGGACCAGGCCGGGTTGCGCGCGGCGGAGACCGCGATCAGCGGCGCCACCAGCGCGTTCACCGCCCCCCGCGCCGACCACAGCCCCAGATCCACCCGCCGCACCAGCAGGGCATCTGCGTACAGGAACAGGTCGTAGGCGAACATGGCCCCCACCCCCAGGCCCATGTACTTCAGCGCCCAGCGGCCCTGGTCGGTAGCGTTGCGCAGCAGCTGCTCCACCGCCACCAGGCCCAGGAGCGCCGCGATCATGCTGCCGATCACCGGGGCCTGGCCGAGCCGGTCCTGGCCCAGGCCGAGCCAAAGGGCCCCGGAGACCAGCAGCTGGGCCCCCACCACGGCGGCGCACAGGGCGACCAGCAGGCGTCCGGCGGCGCTGGCCCGGGCCGCGGGCCACAGGAGGGCAGCCAGGAAGGCCAGCCAGGCGCCGGCGCGCAGGCCGTCGGCCAGGCCCAGGACGGGCACCGGCAGCCGCCCCGAAAGCTGGAAGGCGGCCAGAACCCCGGCCCACGCGGCAGACAGGCAGACCGCGGTAAGCAGCAGGGCGCCCGCCAGCCCGCCACGCCAGCCCAGCAGCAGGACCCCCGCCACCACCACGAAGGCGGCGGAGGCGGCGCCGAACCCGAGCACGGCGGCGTCAGGCACGGGTGACTCCCGAGGCGATTCCCGCGGCGTGGAGGATCAACGGGCGCCCTTTCCCCACAGCACCACCTCGGTGGTCTGGAGCAGGATCAGCAGGTCGAGGAACAGGCTGTAATTCTTGACGTAGTAGAGGTCGTACTGGAGCTTCTCGAAGGCGTCGGTGAGCGACGCCCCGTAGGGGTAGCGGATCTGCGCCCAGCCGGTCAGGCCGGGCTTCACCCGGTAGCGCTCCGAGTAGTAGGGCAGCTTGGCCAGCAGCCCCTCGTCCATCTCCGGGCGCTCGGGGCGGGGCCCCACCAGGCTCATCTGGCCGCGCAGGATGTTGAAGATCTGCGGCAGCTCGTCCAGCCGGTACTTGCGCAGCACCGCCCCGACGCGGGTGATGCGGGGATCCTCGGCCTCCGCCCAGCGCGCCCCGTCCTGCTCGGCGTCCACCCGCATGCTGCGGAACTTGAGGATGCGGAACGGACGGCCGCCCTCCCCCACCCGGGTCTGGCGGTAGAGGATCGGCCCGCCGAAGCGGCTCTCGATCAGGATGGCCAGGGCCGAGCCGAGCATGAGCGGAGAGGCGGCCACCAGCACGGCACTGCCCACCGCCAGGTCCAGGGCGCGCTTCACGCCCTTGCGCAGCAGGCCGTGGTAGAAGAAGCCGGGCGAGTAGGTGAACCAGCTCGGCGACACCAGGTCCAGCTTCACCTTCCCGGTCTCCCGCTCCAGGAAGGTCAGCAGATCGGTCACCTGGATCCCCTGCAGGCGGCACTCGAACAGCTCGGTGACCGGCAGGACGCGGCGGCGCTCGTCCACCGCCACCACGATCTCGTCGATGTCCTGGTCCCCGGCGAAGGCGCACAGGGGCCGCGCCAGCCGTACGATGCGGGAGGCCTCCACGCGCGGCGTGTGGTCGTCCCCCTCCACCCGCGCGAAGCCGACCAGATCCTTGCCGAACCAGTCGGTCCGGCGGCGGAAGCGGGCCAGGGCCTCGGCCGCGCGCCCCGTGCCCAGCACCAGGATGCGCCGCCGCAGCCCGGCCCGGCTGGCCAGGGCCTGGAACACCGCCCGTCCGCCCAGGATCCCCACGTAGGAGAAGGCCAGGGCCAGAACCAGCAGGCCGCGGCCCAGGTAGAGCTGGGGCATCAGGTAGAAGGCCACGGCCAGGGGGAACCCGGCCACCAGGAAGGCCACCGCCAGACGCTTGGCGATACCCGCCAGGCTCTCGCGCAGGCCGCTCTGGTAGAGGCCGGTGGCCAGCATGGTGCCCATGACCATGGCCGTCACCAGCAGGGCATGCGGCAGCAGCTGCCAGGGCTCGGCGTTGAACGGGGACTCCAGCGCGGGCAGACGGATCACCGCCCCCATGGTCACGCCAAGCACCAGGATGAGGGCATCCGACAGGCCCAGCAGCAGGAAACCGACTTTCACGTGGTGATTAAAAAGAGCAACCGTTTGCATCCTTCCGCCCCTGTACGCCGGATGCGGCCCTGTTGGCTGGCCACGACCCGGCAGCCCCCCTAAAGGACATTATTTGCCCGAAGGCAAGCCGGCCAACAAATCAAATTTTGTTATTGTCGCGATCCTTTACGGATCCGCGCGGGCCGCCCGGCACTTCTCTGTATGCGCCGGGAAGGCGCCTGCCCCGCCGGCCCTAAAATAAAATAAATCTATCTTCCAGATAGGCTTGCCCGGGCCGCCGCGGTCAACCCCGTACGACTACGGTCACGGCCCCGGCCAGGCCGGCGGGGCGCTGCCCCGCGGCGGCAGAAAATTTCCGAATTCTTTATTGTGGTGCGTAAATTCCGGTGACAGTCCTACAAAAGCCATTTTCCCGAATCGGTCCGCCATCGACGGACCGGCCCGGCATCCTCGGCGGAGGGGAGCGGGAAGGAAGGGGGAGCCGCGCCGTCACGGGCCGGCGGGGAGGGGATCAGATGCGGTAGTACTCGCGGTACCAGTCCACGAAGCGGGCGATGCCGGTCGCCAGCGGTGTGTCCGGGGCGAAGCCCACCGCCTCCTGCAGGTCGGCCACGTCGGCGTAGGTGGCCGGGACATCGCCGGGCTGCATGGGCAGCATGCGCTTCTCCGCCTCGACGCCGAGGGCGGCCTCCAGGGCCTCGATGAAGGCGGTCAGCGCCACCGGGCTGTGGTTGCCGATGTTGTACAGCCGATAGGGGACGTAGGAGGTGGCGCTGTCGGGCGTCTGGCCGGACCACGCCGGATCGGGGCTGGCCACCGTGTCGGCGGCGCGCACCACCCCCTCGACGATGTCGTCGATGTAGGTGAAGTCGCGCTGCATGCGTCCGTAGTTGTAGACCTCGATGGGCCGGCCCTCGACGATGGCCTGGGTGAACCGGAACAGGGCCATGTCCGGCCGGCCCCAGGGGCCGTAGACGGTGAAGAAGC
>Ga0102944_1000165_pt1 | contig 54858 bp, 53 predicted proteins | sample SalPonD_shore_MG_FD_78172 | JGI IMG/M metagenome (GOLD analysis project Ga0102944, IMG submission 78172) | Salt pond soil microbial communities from South San Francisco under conditions of wetland restoration - Salt Pond MetaG... | ecosystem: Environmental > Aquatic > Marine > Intertidal zone >... | reverse complement strand
CCACGCTGAAATGCAGCTTACTCGTGAAGCAGGACACCGGGCCATTCGCTGCGAGCCGCGCCTTGCCGGACGAGCGCCTCAGAACCGCAGAGCCCCTGGATTGCTGCCGCCCAGACTCCTAGCAGGCTATCAGCTCTGCGATTCGGGCGGCTCGGCCGTTTCCTGTCCCTTTTCCTCGGACTGATTGCTGGTAGCGGCCGGCTTCTTCTCCTGCCGTTCGTGGTCGCCGGTGCCAGCTCCACCAATACGGCGGAACGCCGCGAAGTCGCCTTCGTTGGTGTCGTCGGCGCCGGAATCCGAATCCCGAGGCGTCTGCGCAACGGGTTCCGCGGCGGGCTCCGAGGACTGATACGCGGTCGCGGCCGGCTCCGGTACAGCCGCTGTGGCCGCCGACTCCTGGGCGCCGGTCGCCGCGGCCGGCGGAGTGGCGGCGGCGGATTCGGTGCCAGTCTCGCTGTCGGCAGCGGGCGCGTCGTTGGCAGGCGCCTCGGCGGCTGGCCCGTCAGCGGTTTCGGGCTGCCGGCTTGCCGCGTCGGTGGATTCGGTCTCCGCGTTGGCAGTCTCTGCGGGCCGGACCGCATCCCCGTTCGCCGCGTTGGCGGTATTCTCCTGCGCCGCCGTCTGGGAGCGCGGTATTCGCGGCCGGCCGGAGCGCCGACGCGCGGCGCGTTCATTGGCGGCGGCCGCTCCACCATCGGCCTTCGCGGCGGTCTCGGACGCTTCGGAAGGCGTCTCGATCTGTGCGTGGTCCGCCTTGTCGGCAGCCTGGGCGGATCCGGCCGGTTCTTCCGAGCGTGGGCGATCGTCGGCTTCGGCGGCCTTGCCGTCGTTCACGGCCTGGGCGGCCTCATCCGTGCCGGATTGCTGCCCCGAGCCGTCCCCGCTCTTGCGCCGCCGCCGGCCGCCGCGGCGGCCCCGGCGGCTACGGCCGCTGGAGTTGTTTCCATCCGCCTGCTGCTGGCCGCTGCCGTCCGCCGACTGCGCCTTCTGGGCCGCCGGTCCGGAAGCCTCTGCGGGCTTGTCGTTCTCGCGGGTTTTGTCGGTGTCCTTGCCCTTCGCCGCATCCCGGGGCTTGTCGCTGTCCTTTTTCCTGCCGTCGCTACTGCGCCGGCTTGCCGGCTCGCCACCGGCGTCCTTGTTCGCGGCCGCGGACGACTTGCCGGCAGGCTTGGATTTGCCGCCGCTCTTGTCGGTTTTGGCGCCATGCCCGCCCTGCGGCCGATCCTCACCTTCGTCCTGCCGCGGCCGGGGCGTGCCCGAGCGCGGCCTGCGCTGACCGGTGCTGGTTTGCTTGCCGCTGCTGCGCGTGCCGCGCCGGCGATGGCGGCTGCTGGCGGACGGCGACGTCGACTCCCGGCTCTCTTCCTCCGCCTCGTCGGCACCCACGAGACGCTTGATCCAACCGAAGAAGCCGGAGATGCCGGCGGTGCCGCTGGGCTCGGCCGGCTCGGTGTTCGCCGTCGGCGCAGGGGTGGGCGCGGGCGTCCGGGGAACGACCGTGCGCACGGCCGGTTGCTCGGCAGCGCGGCGTTCGCTGGTGGCGGCGCCCGGCGTGGGCGTCTCTGCCTGCTCTTCGCTGACCAGCTTGTAGCTCACGTCCTCGGCGCTGTCGTCGTCGGTGCGAACGCGCTGGACCTCGTAGTGCGGGGTTACCAGGTACTTATTCGGAATCAGGACCACGTCGACGTTGTGTCGGTTCTCGATGGCCGAGATCGGCTCGCGCTTCTCGTTGAGCAGGAAGGTGGCCACGTCGACGGGCAGCTGTGCCAGCACTTTGCCCGTCTTTTCCTTCATGGCCTCTTCCTCGATGATCCGCAGGATCGACAGCGACAGGGACTCGACGCTGCGGATGGTGCCCTGACCGCCGCAGCGGCCGCAGACTTCCTGGCTGGATTCGCCGAGGGAGGAGCGCAGCCGCTGGCGGGACATCTCCAGCAGTCCGAACCGGCTGATGCGGCCCACCTGTACCCGTGCGCGGTCCATCTTGACCGCCTCACGCAGGCGGTTCTCCACCTCGCGCTGGTTGCGGTTGGGGCCCATGTCGATGAAGTCGATGACGATCAACCCGCCCAGGTCCCGCAGCCGCAGCTGGCGCGCGATCTCGTCGGCCGCCTCCAGGTTGGTGTTGAGGGCCGTTTCCTCGATGTCGGCGCCCTTGGTGGCCCGGGAGGAGTTGATGTCGATGGAGAGCAGCGCCTCGGTATGATCGATGACGATGGCGCCGCCGCTGGGCAGCCGAACGTCGCGCTGGAACGCCGACTCGATCTGGCTCTCGATCTGGTAGCGGGTGAACAGCGGCACCGCGTCCTCGTAGAGCTTCAGCCGCTGCAGGTTGTACGGCATGACCTGCTGCATGAATTGGCGGGCCTGATTGTAGACCTCCCCGTCGTCTACCAGGATCTCGCCGATGTCCGAGCGCAGATAGTCGCGCAGCGCCCGGATTATGACGTTGCTTTCCTGATAGATGAGGAACGGCGAGGTGCCTTCCTCCGCCGCCTTCTGGATGGCCTGCCAGAGGTTCAGCAGGTACTCCAGGTCCCACTGCAGCTCTTCGGTGGAGCGGCCCACCCCGGCCGTGCGCACGATCAGGCCCATGCCTTCCGGTGCATCCAGCGCCCGCAGGGCGTCGCGCACCTCGTTGCGCTCCTCGCCCTCGATGCGGCGGGAGACGCCGCCGGCACGGGGGTTGTTGGGCATCAGCACGAGATAGCGGCCGGCGAGGCTGACAAAGGTGGTCAACGCGGCACCCTTGTTACCGCGTTCCTCCTTGTCGACCTGGACGACGAGCTCCTGGCCTTCCTTGATGACGTCCTTGATATTTACCTTGGCGGGATCCACGTCCCCTTCGACCTGGAAGTAGCTTCGGGCGATTTCCTTGAAGGGGAGGAAGCCGTGGCGCTCCGAGCCATACTGCACGAATGCGGCTTCTAGGCTGGGTTCGATGCGGGTGACTTTGCCCTTGTAGATGTTCGCCTTCTTGCGTTCCCTGGCGGGCGTCTCGATGTCCAGGTCGAATAGTGTCTGTCCGTCAACTAGCGCGACACGCAACTCCTCTGGTTGAGTTGCGTTGATCAACATTCTTTTCATATTGTCCGTCTCTCCGGCGCTCGACCCGGGGGCATTCAACGCCATGGCCCTGCCGTGCGCCTCCGCAACGAGTGGCGGGCTGCATCAGCGTGCGTCTCTGAGGGATGGTCCCGATCAGGACGGCCAAGAGATGCTTGACGATCGAGTCCGTCAGCATGGCATCGAACGCGCCGGGGGGCGCAGTTGATCCACCGGTTCGTTGGAAACGATCCGGCGGGTGAACCGAAAATTCCCTTAACACAAACATGGACACCCGCCTGGGGCGGGTGTTCCTGAAACTGAATCGCATGGGCCGGAAGCGGGATGTGAGACCAGCTCGGCACCGCTCCAGCACGCTGGCAATATATCAGCGTTCCCGGGGTCCTTCAAACGACTGTCACACAAGCGATAGAGAAGATGTCCACGCGCGGCGTCAAAGCCACCCAGCAGGTCCGTCACGTCGAAATCGGACCGGATTTCCAGGATCAGCGGATCGACAATTTCCTGCTGAGGGAGTTGAAGGGAGTGCCGCGCTCGCTCGTTTATCGACTGCTCAGAAAAGGGCAGGTCCGAGTCAACGGCGGACGGATCAAGGCGGATTACCGGCTGTCGGCAGGGGACCGGGTGCGCGTGCCGCCGGTACGGCGGCCGGAGGAAGGAGAGACCGTGGCGCCGCCCGCCGGGGTGCTCAAGCGTACTGAGGCCGCCATCATTTACGAGGACGACAGCGTGCTGGTGGTGAACAAGCCTTCCGGAATGGCCGTGCACGGGGGCAGCGGCGTACCGTACGGCTTGGTGGACGTGCTCCGTGCGCTGCGGCCCACGGCCAAGGGTCTGGATCTGGTCCATCGCCTGGACCGGGGCACCAGCGGGTGTATCTTGGTGGCAAAGAAGCGCAGTGCACTGAGGTTGCTTCATGCCGCTTTCCGAGAGGGCCGCGTGGAAAAGCGCTACCTGGCACTGGTGGCGGGGCGGTTGCCGCGTGGCGAGGTGCCGGTGGAAGCCGCGCTGCGCCGGGTAAAGGACCGCAGCGGCGAACATCGGGTCCGCACCGATGGCAGCGGCAAGGCGTCGCGCACGGTGTTTCGGGCCCGGGAGCGGTTCGCGGATGCGACACTGGTACAGGCGGAGCTCGGTACGGGCCGCATGCATCAAATCCGCGTCCACGCGGCTTCCATGGGACACCCGGTGCTGGGCGACGCGAAGTATGGCGACGACGAGGCCAACGGGCGGCTGCGGACCCTGGGGCTCAAGCGGATGTTTCTGCATGCGGAGTTTCTGCGGCTGGCGTTGCCTGATGGGCGGCCCCTGTCGGTGGAGGCGGCGCTGCCCGACGACCTCGCGCGGGTACTGGCTGCGCTGCGGAAGACGGGTTAGGGAAACGCAAAGGAGCATTGAATGGATAACAGCGACGAACGTTGGGAGCGCGAGGTGCTGCGTGATATCGCCGCCGAGGGCATCAAGGAACGCCGCCGTGCTCGGCGCTGGGGCATCTTCTTCAAGTCCCTGCTGTTCATTTATCTGTTCGCATTGCTGGCCATGTCGCCGTCGTGTCAGTGGCGGGGCTTCGGCGGCACGACAACCGGCGCCCACACGGCGGTGGTGGACGTGTCCGGGGAGATCGGCGCGGACTCGCCGGCCAACGCCGACCGTATCATCAAGGGGCTGGAAAACGCGTTCGCCGCCGACGGCGTCAAGGGGGTGATCCTCAACATCAACAGCCCCGGCGGCAGCCCGGTGCAGGCGGACCGGGTCAACCGCGCAATCACCCGTCTGCGCAAGGCACATCCCGACATACCCCTGTATGCTGTCGCCGGCGACATCTGTGCCTCGGGGGCGTACTACATCGCCGTCGCGGCGGACCGTATCTACGCCAACCCGGCGAGCATCGTCGGGTCCGTTGGCGTACTGATGAACGGCTTCGGCTTCGTCGACGCCATGGACAAGCTGGGCATTACTCGACGCCTCTACACCGCCGGCAAGAACAAGGCCTTTCTCGACCCCTTCTCGCCGGTCAAGGAGCGCCACGTCGAGCACATTCATCAGATGCTGGACCAGATTCACCAGCAGTTCATCGAGCGCGTCAAAGAAGGCCGGGGGGACCGCCTGGCCGATGACGATCAGCTGTTCTCGGGGCTGGTGTGGACCGGCTCGCGCGCCCGGGAACTGGGGCTGATCGACAACTACGGCAGCGTGGACAGCGTCGCGCGGGACGTCATCGGGGCCGAGCAAACGGTAAATTACACACCCGCCCGGAGCCTCCTGGAACGGCTGGCGGAACGCGCCGGGGCCAGTGCCGCCACCACATTCGGCAAGATCATGGGCGTCGGCCTGACTCCGCTGCGGTGATACGGCGCGAGGAACGCGCGAATCGTTAAGGCAGACGGATACCCGCGTCGGTGAGAAAATCCACCAGGCGGATGAGCGGCAGCCCGACCAGCGCGGTCGGGTCGTCGCCCGCCATGTGCTGGAAGAGCGTGATGCCCAGTGCTTCGGCCTTGAAGCTGCCGGCACAGTCGAAGGGCATGTCGGCATCCACGTAGCGCTCGATCCGCTCGCGGCTCAGCGGGCGGAAAGTGACGCTGTAGACGACTACATCCGTGCGTTCGCGGCCGCTGGCCGCGTCCCGCAAACAGAGCCCGGTCAGAAAGCGGACGGTCCGGCCGGCGGCGGCCTCGAGCTGGCTGATTGCGTTGGCGCGACTGCCCGGCTTGCCGAGGATGCGGCCGTCGAGCACGGCCGCCTGGTCGGATCCGATGACAAGCGCCGGCGGCGGAGCCGACACTGCCCGCGCTTTGGCCGCCGCGAGCCGACGCACGTAATCTCGCGGCGACTCTCCCTCATGGGGCCGCTCATCGATATCGGGGCTGGACTGGGCGAAGGGGAGGCCCAGCCGGCTCAGCAGCTCCGCGCGGTATGGTGAGCCGGACGCCAGTATCAGCTGCGGGACGTCGTCGCGCCGTGCAGGGTCAGGAGGTGGGGTCACGTCGGCGTATCCGATTCGTACCGGGGCTGCGATACTATAACGTACGCCTGTCGAAGTCCGCCATGTGTTGCTTTGACAGGGTTGGGAACGGGCGCTAATATGCGCTGCTCATGCGAAAGGGCGAGATTCCGGATCGGTTCGAGCCGCGCCGGTTGCTGAGGGAATCCGCCGGCCTTCGGGGCCATCTGGCCACCGCCCGGATGGAGCGGCTGCGCGCAGCGGTCGTGGACGTGGCCGGCGAGGCCCGTCTGGAGGCGCAGGTTTTCCGGGACGACCTAGGCCGCCTGGTCGTCGAGGGCAGCACCGATGTCTCGCTGACCCTGCGCTGCGAACGGTGTCTGGAACCCATGGACTGCGACGTCCACGCGGACTTCCGACTGGCGGTCGTGGTTTCCGATACCGAGGCAGCCAGCCTGGACTCGGACGTGGATCCGCTGCTGGCGGAAGACGGTGCCGTCGAAACCGCGGCGATGGTCGAGGACGAATTGCTGCTGGCGCTGCCGATCGTGGCGCGTCACGCGAACATGGAGGAATGCGGGGTCGGCCCCGAGCAGCTCCGCACGGATACCGGTGAAGCACCGAACGAATCCTCCGAAGACAAGAGCCCGTTTGCGGCACTCGAAGTGCTCAAACGACGGAATCAATGAATTGCTAGGAGGCTGTCATGGCCGTTCAACAAAACCGCAAGACCCCGTCCAAGCGCGGGATGCGCCGTTCCCATGATGCCCTGAAGGGGCCGACGCTGTCGGTGGATTCCACCAGCGGAGAGACTCATCGCCGGCATCACGTGACCCCCGACGGCTATTATCGGGGCCGCAAGGTGATGCAAAACGAAGAAGACTGAGCGTGCCGCTCCGAGACGGGAGCGCACAAGGATCCGCGGAAGCACGGGGCGCGATGCCCCGTGTTGTTATTCAGTAAGGTGATCACGGGATCCATGTCAAAGCGGTTCACCATCTCCCTGGATGCGATGGGCGGCGACCATGGGCCGCGCGTCGTGGTGCCGGCGGCGCTGAATGTGCTGGCACGTCACCGTGATCACGTGGAGCTCGTGCTGGTGGGGGACGCCGAGGTTCTTCGCCATGAGCTGCAGCACGCCGGCGCCGCCGAGAGCGACCAACTGCGCATTCAGCACGCCTCCCAGCAGATCAGCATGGACGAGCCGCCATCCCAGGCCCTGCGCATGAAGAAGGATTCCTCCATGCGCGTGGCGATCGAGCTGGTCAAGGACGGCACGGCACACGCCTGTGTCAGCTCTGGCAATACCGGCGCGCTGATGGCCACTGCGCGCTACGTCCTGAAGACCCTGCCGGGCATCGACCGCCCCGCGATCTGTACTTCCATTCCCTGTCTGGGCGGCTCGTTCCGCATGCTCGACCTCGGCGCCAACGTCGACTGCAGCGCGGAGCACCTGTTCCAGTTTGCCGTGATGGGATCGGTCCTCGCCGAGGCGGTGGATAATATCGCCAACCCCCGGGTGGGGCTGATCAATAACGGCGAGGAGGAAATCAAGGGTAACGACCAGGTCAAACGGGCCGCACAGCTCCTCCACGACAGCGATCTCAACTATCAGGGCTATGTCGAGGGCGACCGGGTCTATCACGGCGTTATCGACGTCGCGGTCTGTGACGGCTTCGTGGGCAACGTTGCCATGAAATACAGCGAAGGTGTCGCCTGGCTGATCAGCCACTATATGCAGGCGGAGTTCCGGCGCAATCTACTGACCAAGGTCGCCGGGCTCGCCGCGCTGCCGGTGCTGCACGCACTGCGGCGCCGCCTGGACACGCGCGCGTACAACGGAGCCAGCCTTCTGGGGCTGCGCGGGGTCGTGCTGAAGAGCCACGGCAGCGCGGACACCTATGCGTTCGAGCGGGCGCTCGAAGTCGGTATCATCGAGGCCGAGAAGGCGGTACCGACCATGATCGATCAACGCCTCGGCGAGGCGTTTTCCATAGGGCGGCGGCAGTCTTGAGCTATTCGCGCATCATCGGAACAGGCAGCTACCTGCCCGAAAGGATCATGACCAACGCGGAGCTCGAGGAACTGGTCGATACCAGCGACGCGTGGATCCAGGCGCGAACCGGCATCAAGCAGCGTCACATCGCAGCCGCAGGCGAGAACTGCGGCGACATGGCGCGAAAGGCCGCGCTGCAGGCGCTGGACGCGGCCGGGCTTGACCCGGGGGATATCGATCTGCTGGTGCTCGGCACCTGCACACCGGATCGGGTGTTTCCCAGCACGGCCTGCCTGATACAGCGCGAACTCGGCATGCCCGCCGGGTCGGTAGCCTTCGACGTATCCGCCGCCTGCTCAGGGTTCGTCTACGCTCTGGACGTGGCCGACCGGTTCATGCGCACCGGCGGCGCCACGCGCGCGCTGGTGATCGGTTCAGAGGTGTTCTCCCGCATCCTCAACTGGGAGGACCGCGGCACCTGCGTGCTGTTCGGTGACGGTGCCGGTGCCGTGGTGCTCGAACAGGCGGAAACCCCTGGCGTGATTTCGACCCAGCTGCACGCCGACGGCCGCCAGGAAGACCTCCTGTATGTCCCCTGGGGCGTAGGGCAGGGCTATGACCGGCTCGGTCCGGTGCCCGGCACTGTGCTGATGAAGGGCAACGAGGTCTTCAAAGTCGCGGTGCGCACCCTTGGCCGGCTGGTGGACGAGACACTGGCGGCCAACGGGCTCGACCGAAGGGACGTGGACTGGCTGGTGCCGCACCAGGCCAATATCCGAATCATTACGGCGACCGCCAAGGCGCTCGACATGACCATGGACAACGTGGTCGTGACCGTGGACCTGCACGGCAATACCTCCGCCGCCTCCATTCCGCTGGCACTCGACGCGGCAGTGCACGACGGCCGGATCCGCCCCGGCCAGCTGGTGCTGCTGGAAGCGTTCGGCGCGGGCTTCACATGGGGCTCCGCACTGGTTCGCTTCTGAGCGCCTTGAGCATGTCGAGGCTGATTCGCCGCCCGTCTCGCCGTACCGAACCACCCGCGGCCTGCGGCGTGCGGACGGCAGCCGGAACGCGGTTCACACCGGCGCCGCCGCAGATTCGAGGAGAGGGTTATGACTGACAAACTGGCATTCGTCTTTCCCGGGCAAGGCTCGCAGTCGGTGGGCATGCTCGCCGAGCTCGCGGAAGCGCACTCGGTAGTCCGCGACACATTCGGCGAGGCATCCGAAGCCCTCGGCTATGACCTGTGGGAGCTGGTGCGGCAGGGACCGGAAGAGGCGCTCAACCGGACCGACCGTACCCAGCCCGCGATGCTGGCGGCCGGCGTCGCGGTCTGGCGGGTGTGGATGGAGCGTGATGGACAGGTGCCGGCACTGATGGCCGGCCACAGCCTGGGCGAGTACACCGCGCTGGCCTGCGCCCAGGCGATCCGCTTTCCCGAAGCCGTACGAGTCGTGGCGGACCGCGGCCGCTTCATGCAGGAGGCCGTGCCCGAGGGCGAGGGCGCCATGGCGGCAGTCCTGGGACTGGACGACGAGGTCATCCGGCAGGTCTGTGAGGAGGCCGCTGCGGGACAGGTGGTGGAGCCGGTCAACTACAATGCACCCGGGCAGGTGGTCATCGCCGGCAACCGTCAGGCCGTGGAGCGCGCGCTCAGCGCCGCCGAGCGGGCGGGCGCCAAAAGGGCGGTGGAGCTGCCGGTCAGCGCTCCGTCGCACTGTGCGCTGATGAAGCCGGCCGCCGAGCGGCTGTCCGAGCGGCTGAAGGACGTGGAGGTATTCCCGCCGCGGATTCCGGTCATCCATAACGTCGACGTAGAAATGTCGAGCAATCCCGAGGAGATACGGGCAAAACTTGTGGCCCAGCTGCACAATCCCGTGCGCTGGGTGGACACGGTCAAGCGGTTGGCCGCGGAGGGTGTAACCCGGGCGGTGGAATGCGGGCCCGGCCGCGTGCTGGCCGGGCTCAACCGGCGTATAGACAGGCAGGTGGTCACGACGCCGGTGTATGATCCTCAATCACTTGAAAAGGCGCTGGGAACGGAATGATGCAGCTGGATCTGAGCAACGAAGTGGCGCTGGTCACCGGCGCCAGCCGGGGCATCGGGCGGGCGGTGGCACTAGGCCTCGGCGGGGCGGGCGCCACGGTGGTCGGTACCGCCACCTCCGAGCAGGGGGCGGAGCGCATCTCGGCGGCGCTGGAGGAAGCCAGCATCGAGGGCGCCGGCCTCGTGCTCAACGTGACCGACCGCGAGCAGGTGCAGGCGGTGGTGAAGACCGTGACCGACCGCTTCGGCGCACCCACCGTGCTGGTGAACAATGCCGGCGTTACTCGCGATAACATCCTGATGCGCATGAAGGATGACGAGTGGGACAGCATCATCGACACCGATCTGAGCTCCGTTTACCGTATGAGCAAGGCTTGCCTGCGGGGTATGATGAAATCCCGCCGCGGCCGGATCATCAACATCGCCTCCGTCGTGGGGTTGATGGGCAATGCTGGACAGTGCAATTATGCTGCGGCAAAAGCCGGCATCCTGGGGTTGACGAAGTCGTTGGCGCGGGAGGTCGGCGCGCGCGGCATCACGGTGAACACGGTGGCGCCTGGCTTCATTGCCACGGACATGACCGACGAGCTTTCACAGGAACAAAAGGACGCGCTGCTGGGTCAGACGCCCCTAGGCAAACTGGGTACGCCCGAGGACATCGCCGCGGCGGTTGTGTATCTGGCTTCCCCGATGGCGGGGTTCGTCACCGGGGAGACGCTGAACGTCAACGGCGGCCTCTATATGAGCTGAGCCGTCCTGGTACAAACGGGGTTGTTCACATACAATACGCCGGCAATCGGGCCGGGGCTGGCACAGGGGGCCACGCACTGCGACCCGCGCCAGATTGCAACGTCTTAAACCTTGGGAGGAAGGACCAAGATGAGTAGCATCGAAGAACGCGTTAAGAAAATCGTTGTCGAGCAGTTGGGGGTTAAGGAAGACGAGGTGACGCCCGAGGCCTCCTTCGTTGACGATCTTGGCGCCGACTCCCTGGACACGGTCGAGTTGGTCATGGCTCTCGAAGAGGAGTTCGAATGCGAGATTCCGGACGAGGAAGCCGAGAAGATCACCACGGTCCAGCAGGCGATCGACTACATCAATCAGCATCAGGACTGAGCGCCGCGGCTTACAACGCGGAACGGATTCATTCGGACGGGGTCGGTCTTGCCGACCCTGTCTCGTTTTTCGGATAGCAGTGGACGGGGAGGGTAACGCCCTTGTCTAAGCGTCGGGTGGTCGTCACGGGCCTCGGAATCGTTTCCCCGGTAGGGAATACCGTCGAGCAGGCCTGGGACAATATCAAGAACGGACGCAGCGGTATCGGCCCGATCGAGCGGTTCGACACCTCTGAATTCGCCGTGCGCTTCGGTGGCGAGGTCAGGGACTTCGATGTCTCGCCCTACGTGCCGACGAAGGACGCGAAGAAGATGGATCCGTTCATCCATTACGGCATTGCCGCGTCGGCCCAGGCCCTCGATGATTCCGGACTGGAGGTCACCGACGACAACGCCGAGCGCATCGGCTGCGCCATCGGTTCGGGCATCGGCGGCATCTACAGCATCGAGAAGGGCCACAAGGCCTATCTGGATGGCGGGCCGCGCAAGATCACCCCTTTCTTCATCCCCAGCGCCATCATCAACATGATCTCGGGGAACCTGTCGATCAAATACGGACTCAAAGGCCCGAACATCGCCGTCGTCACGGCCTGCACCACCGCCACGCACAACATCGGCGAGGCGGCACGCATCATCGCCTACGGCGACGCTGACGTGATGGTTGCAGGCGGTGCCGAGTTCGCCACCACCCCCACGGGGCTGGGCGGCTTCGCCGCGGCCCGGGCGCTGTCCACCCGCAACGACGATCCCCAGGGCGCGAGCCGGCCGTGGTGCGCGGACCGCGACGGCTTCGTGCTCAGCGATGGCGCCGGAGTAGTGGTGCTGGAAGAATACGAGCATGCGAAAGCGCGCGGGGCGACCGTTTACGCCGAGGTCGCCGGCTACGGCATGAGCGGCGACGCCCACCACATGACCCAACCTCCCGAGGGTGGTGAAGGCGCGCGGCGCTGCATGGTGAACGCCCTGCGGGACGCCCAGGTCAATCCGGACGAGATCGACTACATCAACGCCCACGGCACCTCGACGCCGGTGGGCGACCGGGCGGAGACCGACGCCATCAAGGGGCTGTTCGGCGACCATGCCTACCGCCTGGCCGTCAGCTCCACGAAATCCATGACCGGGCACCTGCTCGGTGCCGCGGGCGGCGTCGAGGCACTGTTCAGCATCCTCGCGCTGCGCGACCAGGTGGCGCCGCCCACCATCAACTACGACAATCCGGACCCGGACTGCGACCTGGATTACGTGCCCAATACGGCGCGGGAGATGTCGCTCACCACGGTTCTGTCGAACTCCTTCGGATTTGGCGGGACCAACGGCACCCTGGTCTTCCGGAAACCCTCCTGAGTGGGAAGCGCGAACCCGCGGTGCTGATCGATGGCCACCCGGCCAACCGGGTTGCCGCGACGGATCGCGGGCTTCAATACGGTGACGGGCTGTTCGAGACCGCCGCGGTCGTCGACGGGAGGCCGACGCTCTGGGAACGCCATCTGCAGCGTCTGGCGGAAGGATGCCGCCGGCTGAATATCCCGCCTCCGGACACGCACCGCCTTACCCGTGAGTCGGAGACGCTCTCCGCGCCCCTGGAGCGCGGGGTGCTCAAGGTCATCGTCACGCGGGGCAGCGGCGGGCGGGGCTATCGTCCCCCGGAAGCGGTGCGGCCGACCCGGATGGTGAGCGCGCATCCTTATCCCGAGTACTCGTCCGTCTGGTGGCGCAATGGCGTCGCCGTCCGCGTCTGCCGCACCCGCCTCGGCGATCAGCCGTCCCTGGCGGGCGTCAAGCATCTCAACCGCCTGGAGCAGGTCCTGGCCCGGTCGGAGTGGACCGATCCCGAGATTGCCGAGGGGCTCATGCTCTCGCAGAATGGGACTGTCGTGGAAGGCACCGTGAGCAATCTCTTCATCGTCAAGGAAGGCCGGCTGTCGACCCCGGCGCTGGAGCGGGCCGGGGTAGCCGGCATCATGAGAGCCCAGGTCATGGAGCTGGCACAGGAACAGGGACTGGCGGTGGACACGCGGGATATTCCTCTGGAGGCGGTTTTCAGGGCGGACGGCGCCTTCCTGACCAATGCCGTGGTGGGGATTTGGCCGATACGGCTCCTCCGTGACCGTGAACTGCCGGCAAGCGCGTGCGTCCGGCGCCTCCAGACTCTGCTTGCCGAGCGCGGCCTGGTTCCTCTGCCGGCGGGGGCGTCGTGAAGCGGCGCCTGGGCGTTGTTGCCGTCGGAGTGTTGGTGGCGGCCGCCGCCGCGGTCGTCACGCTCAGCATGGAGTATCGGCGTTTCACCGAAACGCCTTTGATCCCCGACGGCGGCACGACCCAGCGCATCGAGGTGGCGCACGGCAGCACGTTCCGGCATGTCGCGGCCGAGCTGGCTGGGCGGGGACTGATCTCCCGCGCCGCGTTCTTCCAGTTCATGGCCCGCTGGCAGGGCGAGGCAGAACATATCAAGGCCGGGGAATACAGCATCGACCCCGGCATGACGCCGCAGGCGCTGCTCAACCGGATGGTGCGCGGGGACGTGGTGCAGTACAGCCTGACAATCGTTGAGGGCTGGACCTTCGCCGAGCTGATGACGGCAGTGAACGGACAAGAAGCACTTCGGCACACCCTTAAAGGGAAGTCGGACGCGGAAATCATGGCCGCCATCGGCTACCCGAATCAGCATCCGGAGGGCCGTTTCTTCCCGGACACGTACCACTTTCCCCGGGGGTTCAGTGACGCCGATCTACTCCGTAAGGCCCATAAGCTGATGGACGAGCGGCTCGAGGCAGTCTGGCAGTCGCGGGAAAAGGGGCTGCCGCTGGACTCCGCGTATCAGGCGCTGATCCTGGCATCGATCATCGAGAAAGAGACCGCGGTTCCGGACGAGCGGGAGCGGATCGCCGGTGTATTCGTGCGCCGCCTGCGCCGGGGTATGCGGCTGCAGACCGACCCCACCGTGATCTACGGGCTGGGAGATTCCTTCGACGGCAACCTCCGCCGCAGCGATCTGCGGCGCGACAATCCCTACAATACCTACACGCGGGCCGGTCTGCCGCCCACCCCGATCGCCATGCCGGGGGAGGGATCCCTGCAGGCATCGGTGCATCCGGCGCACGGCGACGCCCTGTATTTCGTCGCCAAGGGAGACGGCAGCCACCACTTTTCCGCGTCCCTGGAGGAACACAACCGGGCGGTACGGAAATTCCAGCTGGGACACTGAAGCGGGCACGCCGTGAGCGAACCGGGACGATTCATTACCATCGAGGGGCTGGAAGGGGCCGGCAAGAGCAGCAGCCTCAGCTTCGTCGAGGCACACCTGACCTCAGCCGGTCACCGGCCGCTAATGACCCGCGAACCCGGCGGGACGCCGCTGTCCGAGGCGGTGCGGGCGCTGCTGCTCGATCATCGTTACGCGGGCATGGATCCGGCTACCGAAGCGTTGCTGGTATTCGCCGCGCGGGCGGAGCATCTGGCGAAGGTAATCCGCCCGGCGCTGGCTCGGGGCGATTGGGTGGTTTCCGACCGTTTCACCGACGCCAGCTATGCCTACCAGGGCGGTGGGCGGGCGCTCGGTGCCGACCGGATAGCCGCTCTGGAGGAATGGACGCAGGGTCAGCTCAGACCGGACCTGACCATCCTGCTCGACGTACCCGTCGGCATCGGCCGCGGCAGGGCGGCTCAGCGCGGCGAGCCGGACCGTTTCGAGTCGGAGCGCGACGCCTTCTTCGAGCGTGCCCGTGACGCCTATCTGGCACGTGCACGGGCGCATCCGGAGCGTATCCGGGTGGTGGACGCAGGGGAGAGCATCGAGCGGGTACAGGCACGATTGGCGGACATTCTGGACGCATTTGTCGACGGCCATGGCAGAGATTGAAGCAGCGATCACAACGCAGGCGCCCTGGGGCGATTCGCCCTTGCCCTGGCAACAGGGGCTGTGGGAAGGGCTCATAGCGCCCCGACTGCGGCAGGGCGACATGCCGCACGCGCTCCTGATCCTGGGCGTGCGCGGACTCGGCAAGAGCCACTTCGCCCGCCTGCTGGCGGCGGCGCTGCTCTGCGAAGCGCGCGGCGGGGCAGGCCTGCCCTGCGGCGCATGCCGCGGCTGCAGGCTCCGCCTCGCCGGTGCACACCCTGATCTGAACATGGTGGAGACGGGGGAGGGCGGCCGCGGCGGCATCGGTGTGGATCAAATCCGGGCATTGACCGAGCGCGTATGGCTGAGCAGCCAGTACGGCGGTGCCCGCATCGGTATTGTCGACCCGGCGGACCGGATGACGCTGAGTGCCGCAAACAGCCTTCTAAAAACCCTAGAGGAAGCGCCCGAGCGGGCCGTGCTGGTGCTGGTGGCGGACAGGCCAAACCGGCTGCCGGCGACCATCCGTTCCCGGTGCCAGATATTGAAGCTGACGGCACCGGATGCCGCCGAGGCCGGGTCCTGGCTGCGCGCTCAGGCGGGCGGCGAGCAGGCGCCGGCGCTGCTGCCGCTCACCGCCGGCGCGCCGTTGGCGGCGCTGGAGCTCGCGCGGGAGAATGCGGGCGAGGCCATGACCGGGCTCATGACGGCGCTGGAGGCGATCGCGTCGGGGAGACTTTCGCCGGTGGAGGCCGCCGCCCCATGGGCCGGCAGGGGGGATGCGGGGCGGCTGCTGGACTGGACCGACGCGCTGGTGACCGATCTAGCGAGAAGCCAGGTCGCCGGTACGGAATGGCTGCGAATTTGGGACCCAGTTCGTATTCAGTCCTTTGCCAAGCGCTTATCGTCGACATCATTGCAGGAATTCCTGCTCTGGCTGGCGGAAACCCGCCGCGCCGCGGAACAGCCCCTCAACGACCAGCTCGTGGCGGAATCGCTCTTCGTGCGCTGGCGGCGGGCGGTGCGCTCCGGTTAGAGTATTGCGATACCTGTTTGCGATATCCGCCTGATCGAACGGAAAACGGGATAGCGAGCCATGGCACAGCCTACACGCAAGGCCGGCGCGCGACAGGGCATTCTGTCGCTGACCATCAAGGACAAGTACGCCCTGTACGCTGCCTATATGCCGTACGTGAAGAACGGCGGGCTGTTCGTGCCGACCAACAACAGCTACCACCTGGGCGATGAAGTGTTCATCCTGCTGAGCCTCATGGAGGAGACCGAGAAAATCCCGGTGGTGGGCAAGGTGATATGGACGACGCCCAAGGGCGCCCAGGGCAACCGCACCGCCGGCATCGGCCTCCAGTTCACGGACAAGGACGGCGGCCCGGCACGTACCAAGATCGAGACTTACCTGGCCGGCGCACTCCAGTCGGACCGGCCGACGCATACGATGTAATTATGCAAGGAATCGCGGCTTGCGCCGCTCCTGCGGATGGCCTTTTGGACCGCTGGCGGAGCCCGCGTGGGAGGGCCGTCCCCGGCACGAGTTGCCGGTGCCGGCACGATACCGAGCCTTGCAGCGAAGTCTCCGCTTCCACGCTGCTCTGACTGTGCCCATGCACTAGTGTCCCTTAACAGAAGTTCGTCGCCTATTTGAGCGCGGCCCACCGCGCCGCGAACCCACTTCCGTCCGATCCCCAACTCGCCGCCGGAATGTGGCAGACTTTCGCGGCCATTCACAGCAGCGGATACGCATGCAGCTAGTCGACTCCCACTGTCATTTCCATCTCCTCGAGGGCGGTCCCGCCAACATGCAGGCCGCCATCGACGAGGCCGCGGAAGCCGGGGTCACCCATTTCCTCAACGTGGCCGTGGACGTGGAGCGCCACGCTCTGCTGCACGAGCTCTCCGCTCGCTGGCCTCAGGTGGCCATGTCCGCGGGGGTCCATCCAAGCGGAACGGGAGAGGATCCGGACGTGGCTGGGCTCGTCGCGCTCTGCCAGGAAGACACCGTTGCGGCGGTCGGGGAGACCGGGCTCGACTACGTCTACAACACCGGCGAGCTGGAATGGCAGCGGGAGCGGTTCCGCCGTCACGTGCGCGCCGCGCGGGAGGTGGGCAAACCGATCATCGTCCATACGCGGGGCGCTCGCGACGACACCATCGCCATCCTGGAAGCGGAGCGGGCTTTCGAGGCGGGCGGGGTCATTCACTGCTTCACCGAGGACTGGGACGCGGCCCAGGCCTTCATGGACATGGGCTTCTATATCTCCCTCTCCGGTATTGTCACGTTCCGAAATGCGGAGAGTCTGCGCGAAGTGGCCGCCAAATTACCCCTGGACCGCCTCCTGGTGGAGACCGACGCGCCCTACCTCACGCCGGTACCCCATCGGGGCCGCGAGAACCGACCGGCCCTGCTGCGCCATACGGTGGAGTGCATTGCCGGGGTTCGCGACGTGGACCCGGAGGAGGTGGCGGCGGCCACTGCGCAGAGCTACTTCAGGCTGTTCCGGGTGGCGCCGGCCATAAATAAAGTAAATCGCGAATAATATAATTTAACTCATTCAATTAACTCATTTTTTAATGACAGTGCCAGATCCACTGCGCGGTCGAGCTGATGCGCGCTGTTGTAGAAATGCGGCGCGAAACGCACGCCGCCGGCGCGGCTGGCGCAAATCACGCCCGCCTGGCGCAGACGCCGGTACAGCGCCGCGTTGTCAACCCCTTGGACACGGAAGGTGACGATGCCGGCGTGCCGGTTGGGAGCGTTGGGCGTGAGCAGGCTGAGCGCGGGCTCCGAGTCGATGCGCTGCATCAGATGCCGGGCGTTGTCGAGCACCCGGCTCTCCACCGCTTCCACGCTCGTTTCCAGCAACAGCGACAGGCTGGCCGACAGGCCGTAAATTCCCAGGGTATTCGGGCTGCCCGGCTCGAAACGCCGCGCGGCCGAGGCTGCGGTCCAGTCCGACCGGTCGTAGTCTCCGACGGCCTGGACCATGTGCCAGCCGTACTGGCGCAGGCTCAGTCGGTCGCGCGCCTCGGCGGTGGAGTAGAACAGGCCGATGCCCTCCGGTCCGAGCATCCACTTGTGGCCGTCTGCGATCAGGAAGTCGGCTTCCAGGGCCCGCACGTCGGTGCGCAGGGCACCGACGCTCTGGATGGCGTCGACGCAGAAGAGCGCATCGGCCTCGCGGCAGGCGCGGACCAGCCTCGGCAGGTCCATGCGCAGCCCGGTGCCGAACTGAACGCTGCTGACGGGAAGCACCCGGGTGCGCTCGTCCATGGCGTCGATGAGCGTCTGCTCGGGATCGTCCGGACTGAGCTCGACGTCGCGCACCTCGACACCGAAAGCCGTGCGGAGCGACTCCCAGACGACCCGGTTGGAAGGAAACTCGGCCCGGTTGATCACCACGTTGTCCCCCGGCTGCCAGGGCAGGCCGTAGGCTACCAGGGAAAGGCCCTCGGAGGTGTTTTTCACCAGCGCAATGTCATCCGCTGCCGCAGCCCCCACCAGCTCCGCCATCTGCGCCCGCAGGCGGCTTTCCCGCTCCATCCATTGGGCGTAGTCGCGCGCGCCCTGGCGTGTGTTCTCCCGGGCGAAGGCGGCGACCTCGTCGGCCGTGCGCTGGGGCCAGGGGGCCACCCCGGCGTGGTTGAGGTAGATGAGCTCATCGGGATGGGGAAACTCTGCGGAAATGGTATTCACGGCCGTCTCCCTGGGGCGCCGCTACGCGCCCAGCAGCTTCTGGAATATCCGGAACCCCGCGAGGTACGTCCCGACGGCGGAGCCCAGAGTGGAGAGCAGAAACACCAGCAGCGTTCTGGAGACGCGGTTGCGCCACCACCCGCCAAACGTCAGGACATCGTTCCGGAGGCTGCGCAGATGGGCCACCGTGGGGCGGCGCAGGGACACCTCGATGGCGGCGGTAACGAAGCCGGCGCCGATGGTGGGATTCAGGGACGTCAGCGGGGCCGCCACGAACGCTCCGATGATGGTCAGGGGGTGCGCCACCGCGATGGCCGCGCCCAGCGCCGACAGGCCGCCGTTGATGACGATCCAGTCCACGACCAGGGACCAGCCCAGGGAGCGCGACTGGGAGAAGCCCGCGGCGAATGCGCCCAGGATGACGGCCACGATCAGCCATGGGATCGCACGCGTCCACCGCTTCCGGGGCGGGATATGTTCGAGCAGGGTTTTTTCCGCTGCCGGATCCGCGGCAGGCGTACCAAGGTACTCCGCCAGTCCCTTGACGTGCCCCGCGCCCACGACTACCAGCACGTTGCGCTTGGGCGAGCGCTGGTTTTCCTCCTGCAGCCGAAGCGCCATGTAGCGGTCGCGCTCGCGGATCAGCGCGCCGTAGAGTGCCTCGGACCGCTGGGCAAACTCGGCGAAAGTCGATTCCAGCATGTCGCCTTCCTTGAGGTGCTCGATCTCTTCCTCGGTGATCTTCTCCCGGGACAGGACGCTGGCCAGCAGACCGGATATGAGCACGAACCGCTGCCACCAGGGCACGGCCCGGTAGACGCGCTTCAGCGTGGTGCCGATCTCGCGGTCCACCAGCTGCACGGGGAGACTAGCTTTCTCCGCGCCGTGGATGGCGGCCTCCATCTCGGCGCCCGGCTTGATGCCGAACTGGTCGGCCAGCCGCTGTTGATAGGCCCCCAGGGCGAGGCTCGCGGCGACCATGCTCGCCTTGCCCTGGCGCAGGACCTGGAACAGATCGAGCTGCTCCATGCTGTCGGGCCGGGTCAGGGACTGATACCGGCTCGGACAGAGCTCGACGGCCACGGCGTCGTACTCCCCGGTCTCGAGGAGGCGCCGCACGTCGTCGGCACTCTGCCGCGAAACATGGGCCGTGCCCAGGAGGGCGAAGCGGATGTCGCCCTGATTGATGACCAGTGGTTCGGCCGCAGTATCGTCCACTTCCGTGACTCGCATGGGTTCCAAAAGAGCGGCATTATCCACCAATCCACTGCGGTCAGGCAAAATCGGATGACACCGCGTGATGGCCCGCCGCCGCCCCGGCCGGGCTCGCGAAGGGGGAGGGTGAATGAAACCGAGACTGCATTTTCTGGGTGCCGCCGGCACGGTGACCGGCTCACGTTATCTCCTGGAGTTCGACGGCTACCGCCTGCTGGTCGACTGCGGGCTGTTCCAGGGTGTGAAGCGGCTGCGCGAGCGCAACTGGAAGCCGTTTCCCGTGAAGCCCGAGACCATCAACGCCGTGGTGCTGACGCATGCCCACATCGATCACTCCGGCTATCTGCCGCGGCTGATTCGGGAGGGTTTCGAGGGGCTGGTTCAGGCTACCGAAGGTACCCGCGACCTGTGCGGGATCCTGCTTCCGGACAGTGGTCACCTGCAGGAGGAAGAGGCCAAGCTGGCGAACCGGCACGGCTATTCGAAACATCGGCCGGCGCTGCCGCTTTACACCCGCCGGGAGGGCGAGAAGGCGGTGGAGCGGTTCCGGGACGTGGCCTTCGGCCAGCGCACGGCCCTTGGCCCGATGCATGTGACCTTCCGGCCGGCCGGCCACATCATCGGTTCGGCTACGCTGCTGGTGGAGGTGTCGGGGCGGCGCATCGCATTCAGCGGGGACGTGGGCCGTCCGGACGCGCCGATCATGAAGGCGCCGCAGCCGCTGCCGGAGACCGACTACCTGGTGGTCGAATCCACCTACGGGGACCGGCGTCACGCGGGTACGCCCGTGGAGGAACAACTGCGCGACGTGGTGGCGCGAACCGCGGAACGGGGCGGTGTGGTGCTCATTCCCGCCTTCGCCGTCGGCCGTGCCCAGACGCTGCTGCATCTGCTCACCAGTCTGAAGCGCCGCGGCGAGTTGCCGGCGCTGCCGATCTTTCTGAACAGCCCCATGGCCACCAGCGCCACCGAAATCCTCTGGCACCATGCCGACGAGCACCGCCTTTCCGAGGAAGAGTGCCGCGCGATCAACGACGAGGTCACCTTTGTCAGGGACGTGGAGGAATCCAAGGCCCTGAACCGGCGGCGGGGGCCCATGGTGATCGTCTCGGCCAGCGGCATGCTGACCGGCGGCCGGATCCTCCACCACCTGGAAGCCTTCGGGGACGACCACCGCAACACCATCCTGCTATGCGGCTACCAGGCGGAAGGCACGCGGGGGCGGACGCTGATGAACGGCGCCAGCGAGCTGAAGTTCTTCGGCCGCTATCACCGGATCCGAGCCGAGGTGGCGGTGCTCGACGGCCTGTCCGCCCATGGCGACTATGCCGAAATCGGCGACTGGTTGGCCCGCAGCGATCTCAACCCCAAGGTTTACGTCACCCACGGCGAGCCCGCCGCGGCGGACGCCTTCCGGCGCTACCTCCACGACCGTTTTGGCTGGGACGCCTGGGTGCCGGAGCAGGGCGAGACCGTGGAGCTCTAGCCGGCAAGCGGGTGCGCCCGTCGCTGCGGCTCAGACCCGGATAACGTTGTTCGGGTCGGGTCGTTCGTCCGGCGACGCCTGGCTGTAGTCGCCGAATGGGCCGTCGCGTTCGCTCACCGCGGCCCGTACGCCCTGTGAGCCTGCCAGCTCGATGAACCGCTTGGCGTCGGGCGTGTTCCGCATGAGTCCATCCAGAATCGGCCCCAGCGTCTGGGTCGAGTGCAGGCCCATGTTTTCATAGGCGTGGTTGACCACGAGCTTCATGGCCGCCAGCTGTGAGGCCGGGATGGAGCAGAGCTGCTCCGCGCGCTCGCGCACGGTGGCCTCCAGCTCGCTGAACGGCACGGAGTCATTGATCAGCCCCACCTCGGCGGCCTCCCTGCCGGACAGCGGCTTACCGGTCAGGGCGTACTCCTTCGCCTTGGCCAAGCCGAGGCGGAAAATCCACATGCCGCTGAGATAGGCGCCCCACATCCGGGAGTAGGGGGTGCCGATGCGGGCGTCGTCGCTGGCGATCACGAGGTCGGCGCAGAGCGCATAGTCGCTGCCGCCGCCCACGCACCAGCCGTGGACCTGGGCGATGACCGGCTTCGGCGAACGCCAGAGGCTCATGAACTTCTGCGTGGGCGCCAGTGCTCCAGCGGTCGAGAACGCGAAGTCCTTGCCGGGATCCCATTGGCCGTCGGTCGTGATCATCCGGTCCCAGTGATGGAAGCCTTTGCCGAAGTCGAAGCCGGCGCAGAAGGAACGCCCGGCGCCGCGCAGCACGATGACTTTCACCTGCTCGTCGTGTACCGCCTGGGAGACGGCCTGTTCGACCTCGTCGGGCATGGGCGGGACGAGGGTGTTCAGCTCGTCCGGCCGGTTGAGCGTAATGGTGGCGATCGCGTTATCCACGGAGTAGAGCAGGGTTTCGTACATGGCTGTCACCGGGTGTTCGGGATGTGGAGTTCGAGAATACCGACCGACCAGTTGGTCGGTCAATCATGCCAGTCCGCCCATGCGGCGCCGGCGGGTCATGACCCTTGAAGCAACCCCAGCAGATCGTCGGCGATTGCCCGCATCCAGGCTTCCTCGCTATCAAGCAGGGGAACATCCAGCATTTGCCGGAAAGTAGGGCGGACGACTGCGCCGTAAGCCAGCACGCCGATCAGCAGATTCAGCTTCACCTCCGGCGGACCGGGGGAGACCAGCTCTTCGGCCTGGGCATCGAGCACGATCGAGCGCGCGGTGCTGACGAACCCGGCCAGCGGGAGTACGTGAGCGCTCCCGAGGCGCTCGGGGTTGTCCAGCAGTTCCCGCTGGACCAGCCGTACCGCCACCGGCCGTTCGCGGATCCAGGCGACCTGGACCTCGACCAGGGCCCGCAGTCGGGGACCGGCACCGTTCACATGCTCCAGAGCGTCCGCCAGGCGTTGCTCCAGATCCGTGGCAATCGCTTCCAGGACGGCCCGGTAAAGCTGGGCCTTGCCGGGGAAGTAATGGATCAGGCCCGGGTTCTTCAGTCCCGAAGCCCTGGCTATGCCTGACAGGGTCGCGCCGTGAAAGCCACGCTCGGCGAACAGGCGCTCGGCATGGAAAAGGATCAGCTCACGGCGCCCGCCGGGCAGATCGGATGGCACCTCAAGCATGTCTTGGTCCGCCGGTTGAGTCGTTGAGCGGGGGTCCGCACAGGGTGTGGCGCAGGGGGGCGCCGCTCGGCCGCGCCCCGAAGCCGCCGCAGCAACATCTTAGAGACATCGCCGGCGGACGCGCAATGCGGGGGCATCGGCGCTCCCTGCGCTCAGACCGCTGCCGCAGCTACAGCCGCGCGGAGCTCCCGATCTCCCAAGATAGCGAGCGCCGCCCCGTCCTCCTGGGCTCACTTTCCCTCCTCGGACACAAGATAGCGGTAGGGCGGCCCTGTATTCTTGATGCGGGCGGCCGAACAGGCCTGTCGATGCCTCGCTAGACTACAATGGCCAGCAAGGACGGGTAGTGGAACCGGCCACTGACCCGTCACCCCAGACCAACAGACAAACTACCGGTGTAACAGAGGCTTGTGCCTGTGATCGCCAAAACTGTCGTCAATTGGCGTCAGGTCACGATCGAGCATACGCAAGGGTGTTTCAGGCTCATCCCCGGTGCAGGCCCATAAGAGACCGATCCACGGAGGCTGCCCGAAGCAGTGGCACGGAGCTTGTACACATCTTCCGGAGCGAACGAAACCCGGGATCATCGATGCATCGGAGGGCAACATGGAGATTGCGCGGAGGTACCGTGCGCGCAGCGGAGGTCGCCGACGGATGGATGGCGCCGCGAAGAGATCCGTGCGTGTCGCCGCCCTGTCGGTGGCCGCTTTCAGCGTAAGCGCTTGTTCCACGCTCGGCTGGCAGTCCGACAAACCCTTCGTGCCCGAAGCGGCGGGTCTCTATGCTTTGTCCCATGAAGGCCCGCAGCGGCTCGACGGCGACCACGATTGGCAAGTTGACACCTGGGAAGACCGCGAATCGCTGCCGCCGGACCTCCAGTTCGTCGTGGCGGAAAAAGCCCTCCAGAACGGCAATGTGGATCTCGACCAGGCCGTCACGCTACGCAAGCTGGCCTGGGTCCGCAGCCGGATCGACTCCCGCGGAAGGATCTCTCCGTCCCGCGAAGGGCGCTGGCACGAGACCGAGCTCCTGAGCTTCGAGGTGCCGGTGAAAGTGCAGCGCATGTCCTCCAATCCGGGCATCGTGCGCGTGAATCCGTCGGCTTCGCTTGACCCCGGGCTCTACGCACTGACGATCCAGGCCGGCGGCGAGGCGATAATCGGCCGGTTCGGCGTGCAGTGGCCGTCCGTGGACAAGAACCGCTACGCGGCGGACCACTGCGTCGACCGCTATTCGGAGTCCAAGCCGTTCTATCGACCGTGCGCGGCCCAGGTCCGGGTTCGTCCCGCCGACGGCCTCCAGGTCTACCTGGTGCATCCCGACGCGTCCTCGAAAACCTCCGGCGGGAAGATGCTGATCGAGGGTGTCATTGCCAACACATCCAAGGACCGTCGCATAGTCCCGACGCTCCAGGGCGAGCTCAAGTCCGCCGATGGCAAGGTCGTGAAACGCTGGGAGTTCAATGTCACGGAAGATGCCGTCAACCCTGGTGAATTCAGAAAGTTCCAGACTATTGTTGATAATCCACCTAATAATGCCGTGAGCGTCGACGTGCATGTGACGCCCGTACGTACCCATGGACTCAACGATGACTCCGGCTCGGAGACGCAGTAGCAGCCAGGGCCCGTTAAACCCGCGGCTCGGGACAGCGCAGCGACATGCTTGCTGCCGGACCGCGGGCTTATCCGCGATTACATCTGCGGGGAATGATGGGGCAAGCGCTACGCCCGACCATTCAGACATGCGTATAATGTATATTATGTTAAATATCTGACACGCGGCCTACAAACGCTTAGCGTATTGCGAGTCACGGACTAACGGTATTTTGCTCCGCGGGATCGTGCTCGACCCACTCCTAGGGTTCTGGACCGCGGGCAGCCGGGAAATCGGCGGTGCCGTCCTTGGGGGTAATGTGCTACGAGACACTACCTGGCCACGGGGAATGATTGTCAGTTGTTACCGACCCCTATTTCTGTTTCGTGCGGGTCAGCCGCGCCCGGTGGCGGTTTCCGCCTCCGTTGCGTCGTTTGCCGCCGGCGGTGACGTTCGCGGCGCCTCCGGCGCCGTCGGATGGCTCTGTTCCTCCGCCTGCCGCTCGGCCTCCTTTTCCGACTCCCGTAGCAGCATCCGCTCTATCCGGGCACGCAACAGCAGTTCCTTGTCCGCCAGCCGCCGGGTCTCCATGGCCAGATCCCGGTACAGGGAGTACGCCATCAGTATCATCAGCAGCATGAACGGGAATGCCGCGATGATGGAGACCGTCCGCAGTCCGTAGAGTCCACCGCTGAGAAGCAGCACACCGGCCATCAGCAACTGCAGAACGCCCCACAGGATACGAACGAACCGGGTGGGCTCGAGCACGCCCTTGGAAGTGAACATGCCAAGCACGAAGGTGGCCGAGTCGGCCGAGGTGATGACGAACATGCAGACCAAGGCGATGGCGCCCATGGCGGCTACCTGGGCACCGGGGAACTGCTCCAGCAGCACATAGAGCCCCGCCGGAACCTCCCGCGCCACGGCGGCCGCGATACCGACGTGATCGAAGAGCTCGAAATGTATCGCTGCCCCGCCGAAGGTGGAAAACCAGAGCACGCTCAGGGCCACCGGTACCACCATCACGCCGACCACGAATTCCCGGACGGTGCGCCCCCGGGAGATGCGGGCGATAAAACTGCCGACGAACGGCGCCCAGCTCAATCCCCAGGCCCAGTAGAACATGGTCCACTGCTCCACCCAGTGCTGGCTGGAATAGGGGGTGGTGACCAGGCTCATCTCCACGATGTTGCCCAGGTACTCGCCCACCGTCTGCGTCAGCGCGCCAAAGATGAATGCTGTTGGCCCAAGCACCAGCACATACAGCAGCAGTGCCGCCGCCAGTGCCATGTTGGCGTTGCTGAGGAAGCGAATACCTTTGCTCAGCGGCGTCATGGCGGAAATGGTGAACAGAACCCCGAGGCCGGCCATGATGAGGAATTGTGAGCCCACCCCATAGGGCATGAGGTCGAACCGTGCCAGCCCGCTGTTGATCTGCAGCGCACCGAGGCCCAGGGTCGTGGCCACACCGAAGATGGTGGAGACCACCGCCAGTATGTCGATGGCCTTCCCAGCAATGCCATCGACCCAGTCCCCCAACAGACAGCGGAAGGTCTCGCTGATCAGACCATGGCTGTTATGGCGGAAGCGCACGTAGGCGATGGCCAGGCCCACCAGCGTGAAATTGGCCCACTGGTGCAGGCCCCAGTGGAAAAAGGCGTAGCGCATACCCAACTGCGCCGCCTCGGCGGTGCGAGGCGCCCCGATGCCCAGGGGCGGCTCGTTGAAATGCATCATGGGTTCCGCCACGCCCCAGAACACGAGGCCAACGCCCATGCCGCCGGAGAAGATCATCGCCAGCCAGCTGCCGAAGGAGAACTCCGGCGGCTCGTCGTCCGCTCCCAGCTTGATGTTCCCGAACTTCGACAGCCCCAGGTAAAGACCGAAAAGCACAAACCCGCTGGTAGCCAGGAGGTACATCCAGCCAAAATTGGCGGCTGTGGCATCCAGCGTGCGCTGGGCCAAGCGTTCTACGGCCTCCGGGTACATCGCGGAGGCCGTCACGAACGAGGCGATGATGACCACGGAAACAAAGAACACCCAGCCCACGTCACCGAGGAGCCTGCGGGCGAAATCGGCGACTCTGCTCATACCCTCTCCGTTTGACCACAGCTTTCTGCGCCGAACCGCCGGCGCGGGCGACGGTCCTCAGCGTACATCACGGCTGGTTTCGTGTGGGACGCGGAGTGGCAGGCGGCCGCGTGGCGGTTTTTATTGGCGGTTTTTATGAGGCGGTTTTTATCGGTTTTTATGGACACCCACCTTGCGGTTGACTCTGTAACGGTCGCCGCCTAGGCTCCGGGCGATGGATAATCAGCAAGGAACGCTGCCATGCCCTACCCACGTCATGCCCTGGTCTCGCCGGAGACCACGCCCTACTACCACTGCGTTTCCCGTTGCGTGCGCCGCGCCTTTCTCTGTGGTCTGGACCGGTTGACGGGACGAAGCTACGAGCACCGCAAGCAGTGGGTAGTCGACCGCCTGGCGCTGCTCGGCGAGGTCTTCGCCATCGAAGTCTGCGCCTACTCGGTGATGTCCAATCACCACCACGTGGTCCTGCGTATCGACAAAGAGTGCGCTCTAGGACTCTCTGACGAGGCCGTGGCCCGACGCTGGGGGCGGCTGTTCGAGCGCCCGGCACGCGTGGAGCGCTCTATGTCACCGGGGCGAGTCTGGGCGTGGTTCTTTCGGGTCTGACGATACCTGCCCTACTCGGGGACGATCTCCAGCATTGGCGCCTGGGATGGGTGACGCTTGGTGTCATGGCAGCGCTCGGGATGGTTCCGGCGCTCTTGGCAACCCGACGCGTGTCCATTCCGGCGGAGCGCGCTCCTTCCGTCCTCAATCTGCAGGAGTGCCGTCACCTTTTGCCCACCTTTGTGGCATACGCCCTGTTCGGTGCAGGCTACGTCAGCTATATGACGTTCGTCATCGCGCTGCTGCACAGCCAGGGAAGCGATGTTGCGCAAACCACGGGGTTCTGGCTGGTCCTCGGCACCGTATCGATGCTCGCAACTCCGTTCTGGGCTCGGCTGTTGGCCGCGCTGGGTCGGGCGTGAGGCCCCGCACTGGTGTTTGCGGTAAACACATTGGGCGCCCTCGTCATTCTTTTGGGAACCGATCCGATCTACGCCTATGCGTCGGCGGTGCTTTTCGGATGCAGTTTCATGGCCGCACCGGCAGCTATCACGATCGTTGCGCGTCAAGAGCTCACGGATCTCTCATTCACGGCGGGAGTGGCCTTGCTCACGGTCGCCTTCGCCACCGGCCAGATCCTGGGTCCGGTCCTTTCCGGTGCCGTTACGGACGCGGTAGGCCGGGTCTCCGCCGGCCTCTGGATTTCGCCGCTGCTCCTTGCGTTCGCCGCGCTCACCGCGCTGAAACAACGATCCGCCGTGGCGATATGATCGGAAAGGCCGTGGAGCAAATCGACTTTCTCACGGCCTTAATACCAGTTTGGATTAACCCGTTTCTCGGTTCGCCGAATTTCGAGTTCGTCGCGCCTTCTCAGAACGCCCGTCCCATCGCGATCTCATGGGTGAAGTCCAGAATCCCTTCCGACAGCGCGCCGAATCGTGCGTAGCGGCTGTCGGTCGTGCCCGCCGTGAGGTAGCGCTGATGCAGTTGGCGGAACACGATGGCCAGCTTGAACATGGCCAGTACCCGGTAGAAACGTATGTGCGAGACGTCCACACCGGTTGCCCGCGCGTAATGCCCTACGACTTCCCCCCTGTCCGGGAACCCATCCCCGGCTGTGGGCATCTGGGCGAGATCGTGCATCGCCTGGGGATCGTCCTTCTCGGTCCAGTAGCTGAGCAATGTCGCCAGGTCGACCAGCGGGTCGCCCCGGGAGCCCATGTCCCAATCGAGAATGCCCCGGGGTTTCAGGGAATCGGGATCCAGGACGAGGTTGTCGAGCTTGAAATCGTTGTGCAGGAGCACCGGTGCCTGATCCGGCACCTGCTCTCGGCGCAGCCAGTCGATGAGCGCGGACACGGCCGTGTCCGGTGATCCGTCGCCGGCATCCATCGCGCGCCTCGCCCAGCCCTCGATGTTTCGGGAGACAAAGCCTTCGGGGCGGCCGAAGTCCCCCAGTCCGATGGCGTGAGCGTCAACAGAGTGAATCGCGACCAGCGTGTCGACCAGGCGTTCACCGATCTCGCGGGCGAGCTGGGCGTTGCCTTGCAGCCCCGGCGGTAGCTCGCCGCGGATAACCAGCCCCGGCCGGTATTCCATGATCAGGAAATGGGCCCCGAGGACCTCTTCGTCTGGGCAGTAGTGGATGCTGCGGGGAGCGAGCGGAAGCGCGGACCATAGCCGCGAAAGGATAGTGTGCTCGCGCTTCATGTCGTTCGCCCCGACGGGGATCGGCCCCATGGGCGGCCTACGCAGCACGGCCGGCTCGCCATCCACGGAGATCAGGTAGTTGAGGTTGCCGAAACCGCCGGCGAACTGCCTTGGCGTCACGTCACGATCGAGCCGGAGCCCATGTCGCGCGAGATGGTCGGCCAGCGCATTCCAGTCCTGGGCGACCTCGTCCTCGCTCGCACGGAAGGCGGGACCGGCTTCGGTAATGGACTCGCCGTTATCGGACATCATTCCCCCTGACCATGGTGGCAACCGTGGGCCGCACCGACGGGCACTGAGTTTTTCACACCGTCCCTCGGCGGCCTCCGACTCCGTGATACGGTGCTTCCAGCATGACAGTGAGTGTATCGATGAAATGCGCCAGCGTAACCAAGGGCAAGCCATGAACGACTGGAGGACCTTTGTGGACCTGGAGGCGCTCGATGCCTGGATGAGCCGGCAGGCCCTCGGCGAAGGCCCCATCCAGAATCCGAGAGTTCTCGGCGGTGGCACCCAGAATAGCCTGGTCCGGTTCGAGCGCGGCAATCGCTCCTTCGTGCTGCGCAGGCCGCCGGCGCATCCGCGCGCCGACTCCAACGACACCATGCGGCGGGAAATGCGCATGCTGGGAGCGATCTCGGATTCAAGGGTCCCCCATCCCCGCTTGATCGCGGGATGCCCCTCGGAAGACGTGCTGGGCGTCGCGTTCTATCTGATGGAGCCCGTGGACGGCTTCAACCCCACCACCGACCTGCCCGAGCCGCATGCCTCCGACCCCCCCCCCTCAATGCAGCATCGAATGGGCCTGGAGCTGGTCGCAGCCATCGCGGAGCTGGCGAGTATCGACTACCGGTCGGTCGGGCTGGACGGCTGTGGTACGCGGTCCTCGCCTGCTACAAGCTCGGGATCATTCTGGAGGGCACCCACGCCCGCGCCTGCGCCGGGCAGGCGCCGAAGGAGATCGGGGACACGCTCCACGGCAACACGATCCGGCTGTTCGAACGGGCGCTGGGCTGGATCCAGTGACCGATCTCGCCTTCAATCAGGGACGCGCTGATTGTTCGACGCGACCGTGTGAGTGGCGTGCGGCGTCCTCAAAGCCACCAACCGGGAGAATCACGGCATGAACGATTTGAACTTCGCCGGCAGGACGGTGCTCGTCGTCGGCGGATCCAGCGGCATCGGAAACGGCATCGCGCACAGCTTCCGGGAACGCGGCACGGACGTGCACGTCTGGGGCACCCGCCCGTCGGCGAGTGACTACGCCGGTGTCGAGGGTTCCAACCTGGACGGGCTGACCTATTCGCAAGTCGACGTAGCGGATGTCAAAGCCATCGAGGCCTACCGACCGCCCTTCGACCGCCTGGACATTCTCGTCCTGTGCCAGGGCATCGTTCAGTACAAGCGCGCGGAATTCGAGCAGGAAGGCTGGGACAAGGTCGTTGCGGTGAACCTCAGCAGCCTGCGCACCTGCGCCATGAAGTTCCACGATTCCCTGGCCCAAGCCAAGGGCTCGCTGATCATTGTGAGCTCCACCGCGGCCTTTCACGCCACCCGGGGCAATCCAGCCTACACAGCGTCCAAGGCCGGTGCGGTCGCTCTGACCCGAACCCTGGGCGAAGCCTGGGCGCCGGAAGGCATCTCCGTCAACGGCATCGCGCCGGGCTTCGTGGAGACCAAGCTCACCAAGATCACCACGGAGGTGCCCAAACGGCGCGACGCGGCGCTCGCGAACATCCCGGTCGGCCGCTTCGGCACACCGGAGGACATTGCCGGTGCGGCGCTGTTCCTCGCCTCGCCGCTGGCCTCCTACATCTGTGGCCAGACCCTCATCGTCGACGGCGGCTTGGTCTTGTCCTGAATCACGACCTCACCCAGGGAGAAGCGGCTATGAATTTCGACCACACGCCACGGGTCAAGGCATTGATCGACCGGCTCGAGCAATTCATGGCGGACAACATCTGTCCGGCCGAACGGGAATACCACGACTGGGTGACGAACCCGGACAACCTCTGGCAGCACTGGCCCGGGCTGGACCACCTGAAGGCCAAGGCAAAAGCCGAAGGCCTCTGGAATCTGTTCCTGCCCAAGGAGTACGGCGAGCTCAGCCCGGGGCTGACCAACCTGGAGTACGCGCCGCTGGCCGAGATCATGGGTCGCGTGCCGTGGTCGCCCGAGGTGTTCAACTGCTCCGCACCGGATACCGGCAATATGGAAGTGCTCGCCAAGTACGGAACCCCGGAGCAGCAGAGACAGCGGCTGCGGCCGCTGCTCGACGGCGAGATTCGCTCGGCCTATCTGATGACCGAACCGCAGGTCGCCTCCTCGGACGCTACCAACGTGGAAACGGAAATCCGGGCCGACGGCGACACGGCGACGACTACGTCATCAACGGCCGCAAATGGTGGATCTCCGGGATCATGGATCCCCGCTGTCGGCTGCTCCTTCTCATGGGCAAGACCGACCCCACGGCGGCGCGCCACCAGCAGCAGTCCACCATCATCATCCCGCGTGACACCCCGGGCGTGAAAATCGTCCGGAACCTGACCGTGTTCAGCGGTTTCAACTCGCCCGGCGGCGAGGCCGAGGTGCTGTTGGAGAACGTCCGGGTACCCAGGGAAAACCTTACCCTCGGTGAAGGCCGCGGCTTCGAGATTGCCCAGGGCCGGCTCGGCCCCGGCCGCATTCACCATTGCATGCGCTCGATCGGCCAGGCTCAGCGTGCCCTGGAAATCATGGCCCGGCGCGTCGAGAACCGGGTCGCCTTCGGCCGGAAGCTGTCGGAGCAGAGCAGCATCCGCCAGGACATCGCGCGCTCGTATTGCGATATCGAACAGGCCCGCCTGTTAACGCTGAAGGCGGCGGATCACATGGACAAGTATGGCAACAAGGCGTCCCGTGATCTCATCGCCGCCATCAAGGTTGTCGCGCCGTCAATGGCGCAGACGGTTGCGGACCGCGCCATCCAGGCCCACGGCGGCATGGGTGTCAGCGACGACACGCCCATCGCCCAGTTCTTTGCAATCAACCGTTACGTGCGCATCGCCGACGGGCCCGACGAGGTGCATATGTCGCAGCTCGGCAAGCTGAAGATCAAGGAATACAACGAGAGCGACACACCCTAAGGACGCGCTGTGCAGCGCTCGAGCGACGGCGCTCCCCCTCAGGCGCCAGCGGCCGGTGGGCCGGCCTGGGTGACCTGCTCGCGGAGCACGTTCTTGAGGATCTTGCCCGAGGGGTTGCGTGGAATCTCGTCGACAAAGCGAACCTGGCGCGGTTTCTTGAAGCCTGCGATGCGGCCGTCGCAGAAGCCCATGATCTCCTCGGCGCTGGACTCGGCCCCGTCTTTCAGCGTGACCACGGCCTGGACGCGCTCGCCCCAGGTCTCGTCCGGCACGCCGATCACCGCCACGTCGGCGATTTTGTCGAAGTCGTGGAGGCACTCTTCCACCTCTTCCGGATAGACGTTGGCGCCGCCGCTGATGATCATGTCCTTCTTGCGTCCGACGATGTAGTAGTAACCCTCTTCGTCGAACTGCCCGAGATCCCCTGCGGAGAACCAATCCCCTCTGAATGCCGCCGCCGTCGCCTCCGGATTGTCGATATAGCCGTCGAACATGTACTCGCCGCGCACGAAGATCTCGCCGACCTGACCCGGCTCGGTGACCTCCTCTCCGTCGTCGTCCAGAAGCTTGACCTCCCAGCCCAGGGTGGGCTTGCCGCAGGAGCGCGGCTTGCGCATGAGGTCGCAGGGGCGCAGGTTGATGTTCCAGCCCGCCTCGGTGGAACCGTAGAACTCATGCAGCACACCCGCACCGAACAGGTTTCGGGTGGCCTCCTTGTCCGCGGTCGACAGCGGCGCACCGGCCGAGATCAGTACCCGGACGCTGTCCAGCCGGTGGCGCTCGCGCGCGTCTTCGGGCAGATGATGGATCATGTGCAGCATGGTCGGCGCCACGAAGGCGTTAGTCACGCCGTGGGCCTCGATCAGGCGCAGCATCTCGGCGGCGTCGAAATGTCCCATGATGACCGAAGTGCCCCCGATCCAGATGCCCAGCAACATGTAGATGATGGGCGCGGCGTGGTAGATGGCGCCCGGAGTCAGATTGATATCGTCCTCCGTGAGACCGTACTCGACGGCGTTGGCCAGCATCAGCAACGCCCGGGCCCGGTGCGGAACCAGCGCACCCTTGGGAACGCCGGTCGTGCCCGAGGTGAAGCCGATGTAGAACGGATCCCGCTCATCGATGTCGATTTCGGGATTCTTCTCGGGTTGGCCGTCGAGCCACTGTTCGTACTGCTGAGCGCCGACGGCAATCAGACCTGGCGGCGCCAGATCCGGCAAATCATCCTTAAATGGTTCGAGCGCCCCTCGCAGGCGTTCGTTGACGAATACCAGCTTCACGCGGGCGTGGCGCAGCAACGGGTGGGCCTCACGGCCTGTGAGTCGGTAATTGATGGGCACCAGCACGGCACCGGCCTTCGAACAGCCGAAGATGATCTCGGGGTATTCGATGCAGTTGTCCAGCCAGGCCCCAACCCGGTCTCCCTTGGCAATCCCCGAGGCGGCTAGCGCGTGGGCAACCCGGTTGGCGCGGGCGTTGAGCTCGGTGAAGGTCAACGCCCGTTCGCCCATGATGACCGCCGTCTTGTTCGGCGAGCGGCGACTGAAGAACTCCAGGCCGCTGTGCATTACCAGTGTGGACATGGGTCGATCTCCCCTGCTTTGCCCCGTAACCTCCGCCCGCCGCGGACAGACTGACTTCGACAAGGCGGCCTTTGCAGACGTTGTGCTCAGTGCGGCCGAACCCCCGATTGGACCGCGCGGCGAGCTCTGCGTTACCACGGGCTAGGCCATTCCCTGAGCTCCGGGACCGGGGGCTCGCCCAAGTGACCCGCGCGCTCGGCCAGTCCACGGACCGCGTCCTGGGGTTCTTCCGCTCGCTGCGCCGAGAGCTGGCATTCTACCTCGGCTGCCTGAACCTGCACGAGGCACTCGCCCGGTGCGGCCAGCCGATCTACCTGCCCGTCCTGTGGCACCCGCGGGCGCGCGGGAGCACGCACAATGGCAAAGCCGACCGAAGGTACGAACAAGTGGCACCCGCGGGCGCGCGGGAGCACGCGTTCCGCGGCCTCTACGAGCCCTGCCTCGCGCTGACTCTGGAGGCCGCGACCGTCGCCAACGACGGCGACTTCTCGGTCAAGTCGCTGATGATCGTTACCGGAGCCAACCAGGGCGGCAAATCCACGTTCCTGCGCAGCATCGGCCTGGCGCAGCTCATGCTGCAGTCGGGGATGTTCGTCGCCGCCCGTTCGTTCCGGGCCGACCTGTGCAGCCGGGTGTTCACCCATTTCCGGCGCGAGGAGGACAGCCGCATGCGCAGCGGCACGCTGGACGAAGAGCTCAGCCGAATGAGCGACATCGTCGACGAGCTGACCCCCGATTCGCTGCTGCTCTTCAACGAGTCCTTCGCGGCCACCAACGAACTGGGGGGGCGGAGATAGCCCGCCACGTTACCGCCGCGTTAGCGGAACGGGGCATGAAGGTGTTCTTCGTCACTCACCTGTACGATTTCGCCAGCAGCGTCTATCAGGAGGAGAGGGACGATACGCTTTTCCTGCGGGCAGAGCGGCTGGCGGATGGAATCCGCACCTATCGTGTCCAACCGGGAAGGCCGCTGGAGACCAGCTTTGGCCGGGATCTTTACAGGAAACTTCTCGAGGCGCGTCGGACAACAGCCTGAGCGGCGCCGTCAGCGGCTGGCCGGCGTTGTCAGTCGGCGTGCGGCTAGCGGGTCGGCTTCGGCGCCAAGCTTGGCCTGCTGCCGTTCTATGAATGGTTCCCGGCGGCCTACCTCAGCGGTAGCGGTGCCTCCGGGGCCGTGCTTTCCGGGGTGGTCCTCAACGCCGCCTACTTCGTCCACCGCCTGGTGTTCACCTACGACCTGGCTCCGGTGTTCGGGCCCTACCTATTCGTGCCGTCGGTGCGGCTTGTGCGCTGGCTGGGCCAGCGCCTGCGCGCGCTGCAGTCGGGATCCCTCAATTTCTATCTCAGCCTGATCGGGCTCATACTCGTACTCATTCTTGTTCGAATGCTGTTTTGAGGCACTCCGGATCTATATCAGCGAAGACGAAAGACGTGCCCTTCATGGGGGTTAGTCCGGCTGGCGTCTAGGAGGTCCCACAGGCGTCCCGCTGACACCGAATGGCGGCCTCCGGCAGTCTGCCTTCGCCGCGCTGAGTGGTGTGGACACCGGGCGCAGCCAATTTCCTTTCAGGGCAGCACCCGGCCTGGCCCTGGATGACCGATGTCAACTAATCCGTTCCGGACCAGCACCGCCCCGGCCCATGGGCCGCTACGGCGGTCTGGAGTCGGGCTGGCGATTGACTGCGGTCAACCCGTCGGCCGCGGAAGCACGCTACCGTCAATGGGTCGGCACCATCCCAGGTGGCCGTCCGCTCGGAGGTGCGATGCCATGCCTTCTTACGTGATCCTGACCCGCCTCTCTCCCCGCGCATTCTCCGATCCCGCACAGCTGGTGGAGCTGGCGGACAGGGTTTCGTCGGAAATCAAACGGCAATGTCCGGCGGTCCGCTGGAAGGACAGCTACGCCACTCAGGGACGTTTTGATGTCGTGGACCTGGTGGATTCGGACGATCCCTTGCAGGCGGAGAAGGCGGCCATGATCATCCGCGCTTACGGGCACGCAAGCACGGAAACGCTCAGCGCCACCCCGTGGAAGCAGTTCATCGACGGGCTGCGGCCCGCGGAGACGGGACAGTCCGAGGGCCTGTTCGGGGACGCCGTGCGCAACTCCCAGCGGTGGATCGACGATGTCTTGAAGGAAACGGGCTGGGACGATCCGCAGCGCGCCTACTCCACGCTGCGCGCCGTGCTCCACGTGCTGCGCGATCAGATCTCCCTCAGTGAGGTGGCGGATTTCGGCAGCAATCTCCCCGTCCTGCTCCGCGGCATGTACTTCGAGGGTTGGCGGCCGGTAGGGCGGCCCGAGCAGCTACGCCACAAGGACGAGTTCTTCATGGAGGTTGGAGCCCGTTACCGCAGGAATCTCCCGCAAGAGCTGCAGGCCGCGGTCAGCGCGGTATTCCGGGTGTTGGACCACTACATCCCCCAGGGGGAGCTTGATGACGTGCGATCGAGGCTGCCCGCCGACCTGCGCGCCCTTTGGAGGTCGATTGCCGCCGTTACGTGAGCGGGGGATATTCCCGGTTCCACAACCGCCAGGACGACGCCTTGCGCTCCCGGACCGCACCGGAAGAAGCTACCTCTTCGCTCGTCAGCTTGCGCAAAGCATCCATGTCCAGCAGCTGAAGAGCTGCCTGCCCTGCGTCCTTGACCGATACCGGCAGCGATGCTCCGGCCGGCAATGCCGGCCAATGCGCGATGGTTCCCCGAACCTCCCTGATAACCCACTCGCCCAGCGCTCGAATCTGCCCGGTTTCCTTCGCCATTTGTCGCGGGCGTCCCCCGCCTCGTCCCTCGCGCGACGGAGCTCTTCATTCTGAATCTCCGCCACCGTCTGGTAGATCTGCAGCTCGTGGATCTCAACTCGACCCTCGTGTCGGTGCTCCAGGGGGGCGCCACACCGCTGAGAATGAGAACGACGACTTCCGGGTGCCGCCTGCGCCGGTTCCTGCCTGACAGCGCAGACCAGCCCAGCGGCGGTCAGCGTGTTCTTCGGGGACCGGCCGCTCACCGCTACCGCCCTGCGGGTTGACGGCGGTCAATCGGCTCCGTTCCTGCCAGGCGTATCTTCGGCGGGAAGTAATCGATCCGGCCCAGCGGTCTTTCGCAGTGTTGTCACTCGGCCGCGGTCCGGGGGGTGTCATGCCCTGTTCCGTACGCTTGTCCTGTATTCAGGCACGCGATCAGGAGATCTCATGAACAAGCAAATTCTGGTTCCGCTAGACGGGTCGGAGCACGCATTCAAGGCGTTGGGCTATGCGTGCGATCTCGCTGAAAAATACGGGTCGGCGCTTACGCTGCTCCATGTGGTGGAGACCCGTGAGCTGCTGCGCGGAGCCCGCCGCTACCTCGACGACGCCGACCTTGTGGAGGAACCAGCGGTTCAGGATTACGAACGCAAGATTGCGGACAATGTCCTCGATAGGGCTATGCGCCAGTCGCAGGAGCGCGGCCTGAATGACGTCCGCAAGACAGTCGAACACGGCAAGCCGGCCAAGGTCATCGTAGACGTCGCCCAGCGTGATGGGCACGACCTCATCGTCATGGGGACCCGAGGCATGTCGGACATCGAGGGACTGGCGGTGGGCAGCGTCGCTCACAAGGTGAGCCATCTCGCCCCGTGCACGGTGATAACGGTGCATTGAGCGGTGTCTACCCGACGGGTAGTGGTCGTTGCCAGGCCTCCTGGCGTGCGCTTCGACGAAGACGCGGCGGGCCCTACGCAAGCGGTTGCGCGCTACCTGCCGTGTTGCTTCGAATGGGACTCGGCAAGACCTTGCTCGCCCGCCAAACGGGCCAGCGCTTCGAAATCGGCGATCCTGACTTGCCTCCCTGCGGTCTGTACCAGTCCCTTTTCCTCGAAGCGCTTGAAGAGCCGGCTGACGGTTTCGTGTGCGAGTCCGAGATAGTCGGCCAGCTCCCTGTAACGCAGCGGCAGTTCGAAGCGCTCTGTCAGGCCACCGTTGCGGGCGCCCCGTTGCGAGATGTCCAGAAGCAGGTACGCCAGCCGCTGGTCTGCCCGCCTGCCCGCTATTTCCCGGATCAGCTCCAGCTCCTGGTAGATTTCATGGCTCAGAAGGCTGAACACCCGGTGCTGCAAGCCGGGCAGTGAGCCGAGCAGTCTGCTCAGCGGAACCAGAGGGATGCGGCAAAGCAGCGTGTGCTGAAGCGTTTGGATCCCGGATTCGGTGCTTCCGCCACCCAGATTCTCCAGTCCCACCACCTCGCCCGCCAGCCGGAGCCCCGTGATCTGTTCTTCGCCGTCCCGCCTGGACAGAAAAGTCTTGACCGCCCCCGCACGGATGGCAAACACGGCGTGAGGTGCATTTCCAGGCCATTGCAGCGACCTGTCGGCACGCACCAGCGGGGGGTGTGCCACGATCTGCTCGAACTGGCCGATCTCCGAGTCGCTCAATTCGGCCGGCAGGCACGTCTTCCGAAACGCGCAGTGCATGCACTCGGAACGGAACTCAGGCCGCCCGGTCCGCTGTTGCAGGTATCTTGGGTTTCCATGGCCTTGGCGCCGTTGATGCATTGGGGCGCTCCGCTGCGCCGGTTTCATGGGGCCCGGATTCCCGCCTGCTCAGAAACGAATGCCAGAAACGTCTCTTCCGCCATCGGCAGGCCGAGCAAGCTCCCCTGGACATAGTCGCAGTGATGCTCGCGAAGAAAAGCCAGTTGCTTATCCGTCTCCACCCCCTCGGCGATGACGGTCATGTTCAGGCCCCTTGCCATGTAGATGATGGTGTCCACGAGATGGGCGACGGACGCGTCGCATTCCACGCCCTCGACAAAGGTTTGATCGATCTTCACGACATCGAACGGCAGCGTTCTCAGCAGTCCCAGCGACGAGTAGCCGGTGCCGAAATCGTCCATGACCATACGCACCCCCATCTGTCTCAGCTCGTCCATGCAGTCGATGACGGCGCCCGTCTCCAGGGGGATATTTTCGGTTATCTCCATCGCCAGCGAACCGCTTGCGAAACTGCATTCCCTGACCGCCTGCAGGAGCTGCGCCCGGGCATCGGGCGAGGAACACTGGCGGGGCGACACATTGATGGATACCAGTAGCGGCGCCGCGCCCGGCAATGCCGGCCATTTCGCGGTGGACCTCCGCACCTGCCTGATCACCCACTCACCCAACGCGCGAATCTGCCCCGTCTCCTCGGCCAACTGCAGGAATGCGGTGGGGCTCAGCAGCCCCTGCTGCGGGTGCCGCCAGCGAAGGAGCGCTTCCGCCCCTGCAAGCTGACCCGTAGCCGCATGCATCAACGGCTGGTACAGGATCTCGAACTCATTGCGCTGCAACGCGTGAGTCATATCGGTGCGCGTCCGGAGCCGCGCCTCGACGTGCCTGCTCATAGTCGCGTCGAAGAACCGGTAGCGGTTGCGGCCCTCCAGCTTCGCGCGGTACATGGCCATGTCCGCGTATCGCTGGAGCCCGTCGAGCTCTTCGGTGTCGGACGGATAGACGGCGATGCCGATGCTGGCGCTGCACTGTATCTCGGCGCCCTCGATGCGGTAAGGCTCAGCCAGGGTCTGAACGAGCTTCTCCGCCACTGGGGCGATGTCTTTGCCATGGGCGACATCCTTGAGCACGATGGCGAACTCGTCCCCGGCCAGCCGCCCGACGGTGTCGTGGTCGCGCACGCAGCCAACCAGCCGCGCGGCCAGATCCCTGAGCAGGGTGTCCCCGGCAGAATGGCCGAACTCGTCGTTGACCTGCTTGAAGCGGTCCAGGTCGATCATCAAAAACCCAATCTGCGCGCCATGGCGCCGGGCTTCCTTGATGGCCTCTGCAAGACGGTCGGTAAGCAGCATCCGGTTCGGCAGCCCGGTAATCGCGTCATAATGCGCCCGGTAGCGCATGGTCTCTTCGTGCTGCTTGAGCGCGGCCACATCGACGAACATCGCGGCGACGTGACTTACGCCGCGGCCGGGCGCGGCATCCACCGCGGTCAGCGACGCGCGCAGGGGCAGCACGGTGCCATCGACCCGCCGCAGCTGGAGCTCGCCGGTCCAACGTTCGCCGCGCAGAATCAGGAGCCACGCCGCCTCAAGCGCCTCCGTATCGCCCTTTGTCGCGAGCAGGTCCTGGAGATCGCGCCCCTTGAGACTTTCCGGGCGCTGCCCGCTCTGCTCCGCGAATGCGCCGTTGATTCGCGCGATGCGCCGCTGCGGGTCGAGGACCACGATGCCTTCGCCGCTGGACTCGATGACCGTGTCGGCGAGGCGCCAGCGCTGCTCGAGCCCTCTTCTCAGCGCAATGTCCGTGAGCGCCGTGCGAAAACCTGTGGCCTTGCCGTCAACATCGCGCACGGCGACGCTGTCCATGCGGACGAAGCATTCGTCCTCGCTGCCTTCGGCTGCCAGCCGAACCTCGCATGAGTGGCCTGTCTCCTGTTCGAGAACGGTCTTGCGGTGGTGCAGAAAGGTCTGGCGGTCGTCCTCGTGGACCCAGCGGAAGAAATGGCTGCCGATCAGGCCCGCCCGGGGCACGCGGAGCAATCCCGCGGCGGTGAGGTTGCCTTCCTGGATTCGCCCATCGACGCCGACGGACAGGTAGCCGACCGGGGCGAAATCGTAAAGATCCCGAAATCGGTCCCGGGCATCTTCTAGCTCGTGCTGCGCGCAGCGGAGCTCTTCATTCTGGATCTCCAGCTCCGCCTGGTAGATCTGCAGCTCGTGAATGAGCTCCGTCGCCTCCGAGCGGGACAGAAGCCGTACCGGCGATGCCTCGAGCATACGGTTGAGACGCTGCTTCGCCTGGGCACGCAGCCGCCCGTACCAGTCGTGGTTGTCGTCCCTGTCGGAGAGCATCGAGGGCGGTCCCGTTTCCCATTCCCGATCGTTCACCATGCGCCAGAAACGGTACGCTGTCACGCGCCGGCATTTGATTCGCGTCAATCGCGTCCGGGATTCGACCCCCGGGCCGACCGACGGCATCGGCGCGGCCTGGGCTCCGCTATTGCCCCGCCTCGTCGACGAAGGCGAGCACTGCCCCGCCGATACGCCCGTCGCCGGTCCGGTATGGGCGGATGCGCAGCAGGTACACTCGGCCCTCCCGGTCTTTGATGCGGCGCTCGCTCTGGGCGAGCGTCGTCATGACTTGCCGGATATCCTGCTCCAAATGGTCGTGGCCCAGGCCGTGGGCCAAGTGATTGAAAGGACGCCCGACGTCACTTTCGATCAGGGGGATGATGCGCGTAGCCGCCGGCGTGAACCGCTGAATCCGCAGCTCCGGGTCCAGGAAGATGATGCCCAGGTCCACACTGGCGAGGAGATTGTTCATGTCGTCGTTGGTACGGGTCAGCTCTTCGACCTTGCTTTCCAGCTCAGCGTTGACCGTGTGCAGCTCCTCGTTGACCGACTGCAGCTCTTCCCTTGACGTCTCCAGCTCCTCGTTGCTGCTCTGCAGCTCTTCGTTGGAGGACTGCAGCTCCTCGTTCGACGACTGCAGCTCCTCGTTGGAGGTTTCCAGCTCTTCGATAGTGGCCTGTAACGCCTCTCTGGTGTGGGCCAGCTCCTGCTCGAGAAAGCTGATGCGCTCGCTCTCCTGCTCCGAGAGCTGAATGACCTGGATGTTCTCCTTTTCCGTCACGCCACCGAGCTCTTCGAGCAGCACCAGCAGCAGCCCTTCCGGTGCGCCGGAGCCGGACAGCGGCCGGGCCGTGAACCGGACGAGCTCCTCCCCGCTTCCACCGTCCACCTTCATGACATTGCTGCGCACCTCCCGGTGCTGACCGCGGGCCGCGTGAAGGACATTGCGGAGCGCCGTACGCAGCTCTTCCCTGGCCATCCGCATGACGTCCGTGTTGGGGGTTCCACTGGGCGGCTCCAGGAACTTGCCCGTGCGGCCATGGAAGTAGATGATCTGGTTGTCGGCGTCGACCACCACGAACGGCGTCGTGTATTCGCGTAACACCGTGCGCTGGGCGAGGTCACCGACATCCGGCTGTTCCCGCTGCGCCCCGTATACGGGCGTTGGCGTCAACGACGCAGCGCCGGTCTGTAGCGGCATCGGCGGTATACCGAATGGATGGGCTCTGGCGGCCGCGTCACCGCGGCGGCGGTACAGCTTTGCGGAGCGGTTCAGAGGCTCGAACAGGTCGTCTGCGCTGCCGACGGTCTCCGAGGTCCCCAGGAACAGGTAGCCGCCCGGATTCAGCGCGTAATGAAACAGCGGCAGAATACGTCTTTGCAGATCCATATTAAGATAAATTAACAGATTACGGCAGCTTATTAAGTCTAGACGTGAGAAAGGCGGGTCCTTGATCAAGTCCTGCTCGGCAAAGATCAGCATCTGCCGTATACCCTTTATCACCTCGTAATAATCACCGCGGCGGGTGAAGAACTGCCGCAGGCGCTGCGGCGAGGCATCCGCGGCGACGCTGGCCGGGAACCGGCCCGTCCGCCCCACGTTGAGCGCCCTGTCGTCGATATCGGTGGCAAAGATCTGAACGGGCCAGCTCTCTCCGACGCTGTCCATGTATTCCTGCAGGAGTATCGCTATGGAATACGCCTCTTCGCCGCGGGAGCATCCCGGCACCCAGATCCGCACCGGATCGTCACGTGCACGGCCGTCGAAGAGTTTCGGGACGACCTCGCGTTCCAGTGCCTGGAACGCTTCACGATCGCGGAAGAACCCCGATACCTGGATGAGGAACTCCCGAAACAGCTTGTCCAGCTCCTCGGGCTGCTCGCGCACGAAACGCAGGTAGTCGGCGTAGCGCTCGATACCGTGGATCGCCATGCGCCGGCGAATCCGACGGATGAGCGTGCTGTTCTTGTACAGCGAGAAGTCGTGCCCCTTGCGGTCGCGCAATAGCGCCAGAATCGCGGGCAACTCCTTGTGACGTTCGGCGGGCAGGGCCTCGCCCGCGGCGGCAGGTGTATGGCTGAAGTAGCTCATGAGGGCGGCGGGCATCTCCCCTGGCGGCAGCACGTAATCGGCTTGGCCGGTCGCGATGACGCTCCCCGGCATGCCCGCGTACTCGGCCGTCTCCGGCGTCTGGACGACGACCAGCCCGCCCTCTCCCTTGACCGCCTGCGCGCCCTGGGTACCGTCGGACCCCGTACCGGACAGGATCACCGCCCCCGCGTGGCTCCCGCGGTCAGCCGCCAGGGAGCGAAAGAAGAAATCGATGGGCAGACGGTGGCCGCTCTCCAATTCGGTGAGATGGAGCTCGCCCTCGCGGATCGCCATGTAGTGATTCGGCGGTATCACGTAGGCGTGGTTTGGTTGCAGCACCATCCCTTCGGCGGCCTCGACCACTTCGATCACCGCGCAGTGACTCAACAGATCGGTCAGCATGCTCGCCTGTGTCGGGGACAGGTGCTGCACGACCACGAACGCCATGCCGCTGTCCGTCGGAACGGACTTGAAGAATCGCTCCAGCGCGGCAAGCCCGCCCGCCGAGGCCCCGATCGCCACCACCGGCCCGCTGGCCCATTGCTCCGGCGACTTCACTTGCGCTTTCTCGCTCGGGGCGGTTCCTGACTTTTTGCTCTTTGGCATGAAAGTCTGCTCCGTGACTGTACCCATCAACGAAGGTGCATGCGGGCGGATGCATCGGCGGTTGCCGTCCAGGCCCCGGGGCCAAATGGTAGTCTAGCGAACAGGCTTCCGGTTTGCCGCACCCGCGCCGTGGTCATGTCCTGGCGGGGATGACGGGCGGATTGGTGCGTACTGGCTGGTGTAAGGAACGTGTTTCGCGAACTGGGGTAGGACCGGCCACGGCCAGAGCGACGACGCCTGCAACGCTGCACCGGCCGCAGAGCGGCAGCGGTGCGCAAATCGTGTACTTGACCCGGCGCGGAAGTGACTCGCCTAGAACTCGTATTCTACCTGCAGACGCAGCCGGCTGTCCGGTGCACCCTCGTTGAGACCCACTAGCCACGCCGTGTTGTAAACGATCTTCTGGCGTCCGCCCATATCAAACATGCCGAAGATCGCCGGTCCGGCGAGGTGTGACTGCTGGTCGCCGGATTCCCAGTCGTTCCACTCGCCCACGTCGCCGAAGCCTTGCGCACCAAACTCGAACCTGGGCCGCCAGCGGTACTTGATCTGCCATTGGTAGCCGGCCTCCCAGACGCGCTCTTCGCCGTCCGCCTTGTCGCCGCCGAACTTGCGCTCGAACAGCAGGTTGACGTTGAATTGCGCCCTGTCGTACGCGCTCTGCAACAGCGGGCCGAACTTGAACTCCTTGGGGTCGTCGCTCTCCCGCGGGATCTCGAGCTCCGTCACGAGGCCGGACTCCACCGGGTATTTCCCCGTCGGCGTGAACTGGAACCTGTTCTCCCACTCAAACGCTTCGAGCTGCCTTGCTTCGCCCGGAGGCTTGTTCCACTTGCCGTATGCTTCGGTGAACCAGTATGGGGTGACGCCCCAGCCGAGGCCCAGGCTGCCGGCATCCTCGCTGCCCTCGTCGGTGTGCTGGCGGCCGAGCTTGAGATCCAGTTCCCGCTCATGGTGCACGACGATTGGGCTGTAAACGTAATCGGCGGGACCGGCCCAGGCCGCCGTGACGGTCGCGCCCAGCGAGAGCGCCAGAATGATCTTCTTCATGGAAACCACCTTGCTGGTAACTGACTGGATCCTGAATCAGGACCCTCGGTGGCGCCTGCCTTGTCTCGGCGAGACCAACACCATGCGCTGCCGGTGCCACCCGAAGAGCGCCGGACGCCAATGGCGGCACTCCCCAGTTCCCGCGTTCCGCTACTCCGCGATGACGGCGCCTTTTGCCGTGTCCTTGTGGAAATCGCCGAAGAACGGATGGCGGCCGGCATCCAGCGGACCGATGTAAATCACGCCCTTGGACCCGCCCGGAATGATCTTTTCCCGGTTGAGGTCGTAGCTCTCGAACTCCTCCGGGGTCCTGTCACGGTTCTCGACGATGAGCTTGATCCGCTTTCCGGCAGGAACGTGCACCTCAACGGGCGAGAATCGGTGGTCCTTTATCGTCAGCGTGACTTCCGGCGTCGCCGCAAGGGCGGTCAGCGGCAATAGGCAGGCGGCCAGCAGCAGGCTTCTCATGATGTTCGCTCCTTGTTAATAATAGACATGATAGTAATCATTCGCATTGCTTGTCGCAAGTCTCCCCGCCCAACCCTGGAACGCCTCTGTGTGCACACGGCATTGAATCCGCACGCTCCGCCCCAACCTCGAGGATGATTCGCGGCGCCCGGCCAGGCGCCGCGCAGGCCGGAGGCAGAAGCCCTCTCGTCATGGAGACGGAGCGCGAACAGCGCGTGGAGCGTTGCGTCCACCTAGCTTTCCAGATCGGGCTCTGGGCCAAGGTCCTGTTCGCGCTGACCGAGATCGCCGGCGGCATTGCCGCCCTGCTGGTGACCCAGCACTTTCTGGTCGCCGCGGCTAACCTCATAACCCACGGCGAGCTTGTCGAAGACCCCAACGATCTGATCGCCAATTACCTGCTGCACGCGGTGCACAACCTGTCAGTCGGCAGCCGCGAATTCGGCGGCATCTACCTGCTCAGTCACGGGGCGGTCAAGCTCTGGCTGGTTGTGGGTCTGCTTCGAGAGCGGCTCTGGTACTACCCTACCGCTCTCGTCGTGTTCTTCCTGTTCATCGTCTACCAGCTCTATCGATTCACGGAGACCCATTCAGTGTGGCTGATGTTGGTCACGTTCGTGGACCTGGTCGTGATCGTGCTCACCTGGCACGAGTATCGGCTGCTGCGCGGAAGCCGGGTGATCCACCGCTGGCGACGTGACGACTAACGGGGTAGGTACCGATATCGGCGCCCCGCCCCGCGTTGCCCGCCATTCAGGCAATGTTCGCCTGTCCCCGTCTGCCCGCGGTCTGCAGTCCGCCGGGCGAACCGGGGCCGATGTGCCGTCGCCGGTATGGCGCCCTGCTCCCGAACGAAGGCCGGAACCCAGCCTTCGGCACATATCCGATAGAACGCTGACGGGCTTCTCCGCGCTGCCGACCCATGTGTTGACGGCGGTCAATAGCCCCCTTTCCTTTCGGGCGTAACGTGAGGAATGAGAGCCGGTGGCCGGCTCGCAGCCACTTGCAGGATCATCACTCAGCGGTCACATGGATAAGGAGGCGTGAAAATGGCGACGCCAGTGAAGCAATCCAACGAACAGCTGCTCAAACGGTGGATGAACATCAGTCAGCACGTGGCCCAGGATTCGGTCAGTATCCTCCAGGACTACATGCGTCATCCGACGGCGGTCGACGCACTCTACGAAAAGAGCATCACTCTCGCCCACGAGGCGGTCAACGAGACGCTGCAGCTGGAACGGGATCAGCTGGCCGAGCTGGAGAAGAACGAGCCGGAGCTTCCGGCGGTCAAGGACGGCGTGGACTTGGCAACCGCGATGACTCGGGCCGGCATCGATATGCGTTCGCAGCTGTGGGAGTCCTGGTTCAAGAGCGCCGAGACCTTCAACCCGGCCAAGCCGGGCAGTGTCCTGGATGCCATGAAGAACCCTTCCGCCGTCTTCGACGCCTGGCGCGAGGCGACCGACCGGCTCTTCGAGACGGCGGAGACGGGCGGTCACAAGCCCCGGGCCTCGGGTTCCAAGGCCAAGTCCGGGGACGCCGCGGATCAGTCCGCATAGGTTGACCCGACGCGATCGGCCGCCAGTGGTCGCCGCTGCTTCGGGAAGCCCGGGACGCGGGCATCCGGCGGTCACCCGAACCGAATCTGGGGCGCTCCGCGATGGCTGATCAACCGACAAGACAGACGCCGCGGTGGAGCGTGTATGCACTGCTCGTCCTGCCGGCGCTGATTCTGTATTGGGTCATGCTGCTCAATCAGCCGGCCGTCGCACCGACGGCCGACATCGCATACAGTGAATTCCAGGGCCTCGTCAGGTCGGACTCCGTTACGGCCGTGGAGCTGCGCGGCCGACAAGTGACCGGCGCGCTGGAACAGGCGCGTCCCCTCGGCAGCCAGGGTCAATCGGTGAAGCGTTTCCGCACGCGGCTGCCCGATTTCGGAGGTGAAGACCTGCTGGCGGTGCTGGACCAGCACGGGGTGAAGGTGACGGTGCTCCCGACTGAGCAGGAGAACGTCCTGCTGCGGCTGCTGACCCTCGTTCTGCCCTGGATCATCCTGTTCGGCTTCTTCTTCTGGGTCTATCGACGCACCTCCCGGATGGTCGGCGGGGCCGGTCCCGGCGGGCTCGGCCAGTTCCTTCGGGAGCCGGCTCAGGTCGAGGCCAAGGTGCCGAAGGTCACGTTCGACGACGTGGCTGGCCACCGGAGCGCGAAGCAGGACGTCCGCGAGCTGGTGGATTTCCTCCAGGCGCCGGAGCGGTACCGGACGCTCGGTGCCGAGGTGCCGCACGGCGTGCTGCTCATGGGGCCGCCGGGTACGGGCAAGACCCTGATGGCCCGTGCCCTGGCTGGAGAGGCGGGCGTACCGTTCTTTTCCATCTCCGGGTCCGCGTTCATCGAGGTGTTCGTCGGCGTCGGCGCATCCCGGGTACGCAAGCTGTTCGAGGCCGCCAAAGCCAAGGCACCGAGCATCATCTTCATCGACGAGCTGGACAGCGTGGGACGAACCCGCGGCACGGGACTGGGAGGCGGCCACGACGAGCGCGAGCAGACGCTGAACCAGATTCTGGCGGAGATGGACGGATTCGAGCCCCATGAGGCGGTCATCGTGCTTGCCGCCACGAACCGTCCGGACGTCCTCGACCCCGCCCTGCTCCGCCCCGGCCGCTTCGACCGCCACGTGGCGCTGGATTTGCCGGACCGTGACGACCGCGAGGCGATCCTGCGGGTACATACCCGGCAGATACCGCTGGCGGACGACGTTTCACTGCCCACGCTGGCGGCGGGCACGCCGGGCTTCTCCGGTGCCGACCTGCGCAACCTGGTCAACGAAGCCGCCATGATGGCCGCCCGCGAGAAAGCTCAAAACGTCACCATGGACCACTTCAACGAGTGCAGGGACAAGCTGCTGCTCGGGGCTGCCCGCACGCTCGCGATCCAGCCCGCGGAGCGTCACCGGCTTGCGGTCCACGAGGCGGGGCACACCACCGTGGCTTTCTTCCTGCCCAATGCCGACCCGCTGTACAAGGTGACCATCATTCCACGCGGGCGCTCTCTCGGCGGCACCCAGCAACTCCCCGAGCAGGAGCGTCATACGCTGTCGGAAGAATATCTGCGCGACCGTCTGGCCGTCATGCTGGGAGGGCGCGTCGCCGAGCGGCTGGTCGTCGGAACCGTGAGCTCCGGAGCGGACGACGACATACGCCAGGCCACCGCCCTTGCCCGGGCGATGGTTGCCCGCTGGGGCATGTCGCCGGAGGTCGGCCCGATGGACCTGCGTCAGAGCGAGGAACAGCCGTTCCTGGGCAAGGAGATCGCCCAGCCGCGCCATTTTTCCGAGCACAGCGCCGAGATGGTGGACAACGCCGTACGTGCCCTGCTTCAGGAGGCGGCGGCCGTGGCGGAAGAGCTTCTCACCCGCAACCGCCGCGCCTTCGAACGGCTGGCCAAGGCACTGGAGGCGCACGAAACGCTGGATCGCGCCGGCATCGCCCGGTATCTGAACGAGCGCGCGGAGAATGGAGAGCCGTCCCGCGGCGAAGCGGTCGCTTCGTCCCGGCCCTGAACGGGGGCAATCGCGCGATCCGCAAATGGCATTTCCCGTCGGGAGGAGCCGCCGTCAGCGGCCCGAGTCACCGGCGCTCGCCACTTCCCGCCCACGGCGTGAAGCCATCGCGTTCGCCGGCGCGGGGACACCCCAGCGGGCACGCATGCCGCGTACGTCCACGTGTACGAACGGACCGTGGGCACGGGTGGCCGAGTACTGACCAAGCCCGCCGATGAGCCCGGCCTGCATGGGTTTGGCGGTGACGCCGTCGATCAGGCGGTACAGCCAGTCGGCGTCAGCCCGGTCGACGCGGCCGTCGCCGTTGAGATCGTCCATGCGTCCATCCCGCGGATTGACGTCCACATAGACGTCGGCCGCCCCGCCCCATTGGTGGCGGCTGTATTCCACGTTGCCCAGTGAGCTGTTGTACGCCGGAGTGCGGTAGCCGCTCATGACGGTCAGCTCATCGGCCGCCACGCCTGCGGCGTTGAGTCGCTCCAGGACCAGCTCCAGCTTCATGAGCAGCTTCCGGCGCAGGACCACGAACTTGGGAAAACCGCCAGCCTCCTTGCAGAGGAACTGGCCCAGCGTGAAGTGCGGGGATACGGGCATTCCGGCGTTTTGCGGCGTAACCCGGACGAAGCCCCGGGGCGGCTGGTAGATTGCCAGCCCCTTCCGCGCCTTGGCGGGATAGCGGCCAATCAGATAGCCGTCCAGCCGCTCCCCGACCGACCGTGCCGCCGGCACCATGACGAATGCGTTGATTCGCATACGCGGACCCCCATCGCGCGGCGAAATGCGGAGCACGTAGTCGCCCGGCTCCTCCGGCGCCCGCCAGCGGAATGCCTCCATGGGATCACGGCTGACCGAACCGGCGTCCGCAAGCAAGTCGAAGCGGCGGCCGGTCGAACCGACCATCGGCGTCAGATCCACGGTATCACCCGGCATCACGAAGATGCTCATGACACGGTACGGGTTGATGATGCCGTCGATGGTTACGGCGTACGGCAGCTTGCCGGCGGCGTAGCCTGCGGCCCGTGCGGCGTGGCCCGGCAGCGCCAGGCACAGGGCCAGCAGGGCGGCCGTCAGGGTGGATCCGTGTATTGTCTTCATCAAGGTCTCTCGGCTCATGACCCGGGCGGCGGCGCGTCCAGCCCCCGCAGCACGTCGCCGTCGCGGCGATAGATGTCGTCGCGCAGCTGCAGGGCCCCGTCTTCGCCTGCCCAGGCGGTAAAGTAGAGTACGTGCACCTCCACCGGACGCGCCAGCGGCACGGTCACGGTGGGTTCCCCGGTTTCGGTGGCCTGCTCCAGGCGTGCCTCCATCCAGTCTCCCGTGCCCTCCAGGAGCCGGCTGGCGAGATCGATCGGACGGCTGATTCGAATGCAGCCCGAGCTGAAATCCCGGCGGCTCATGCCGAACAGCTCCCGGTGGGGGGTATCGTGAATGTACACGTTATACGGATTCGGAAACATGAACTTGATCCGCCCCAGCGCATTCCGCGGTCCCGGTGCCTGGCGCAGCCGGAACGGCAGGGCGCCGCCGTCCAGCGACTGCCAATCGATGTCCGCGGGATCCAGCCGCCTCTCCTCCGTGCCCCACCCCTGCAGCACCTCGAAGCCCATGTCTTGCAGATAGCGCGCGTCGGCCCGCACCCGGGGCAGCACGTCCAGGCGCGCCAGCTTCGCCGGTACCTCCCAGTAAGGATTGAGGCCCAGGTAGGTCATCCGGGCGCTGAACACCGGCGTCTGGCGATAGCTGCGACCGACGATCGCGTTCATTCGCAGCGTGATCCGGCCGCCCTCGATCAGCCTCAGCGTATAGGCCGGGATGTTGACCTCGATATGGCGGTCGGGAAACGCTCGCGGCAGCCACCGCCAGCGTTCCAGGTTCACGCGCAGCTGTTCGGCGCGACGCTGGGCCGTGACGTTGAGCGCCCGCAGTGTCGCCGGCCCCAGGACACCGTCCGCACGGCAGGCCGTGGCGCCGCTGGAACACCCGCACGGCGTCCGCAAGGGCGGCCGTATACGCCAGGTCTTGGGCGCCCTCATCCGTTTCCGGATCCGCCTCCTTTGGCTGCGGAAGCGACATCAGCCGCCGGCGCAGCTGGGGCACCCGGGGATCCTCGGCCCCCGGATGCAGCGCCTGCCCCCGGGGGATCACGGGCCACCCGCCGCTCGCCGCCCATGCCCGATCCCGGCCGAGGGTCTCGCGCAGCACCTGATAACCCCGCTGCCGGGGCGCCAGCGCGGCCAGGGATCCAGGGACGCGCCCCGTCTCCGCCGCAGCCTCCAGGTGGGGAACGATATCCAGCCCGAAAGCCGGGGCCGTCCAATTGGGCCGTTTCGATTCGGCGTCCAGCCGGCCATGCAGCAGGTCGGACCCGAGCGTGAGATAGGCGTCCGAGAGCAACAGCTCGAGGTCCGCGCGAATGCCGCCGTCCGAGCGGACGGCTGCCGCGCGCAGCCGGTCGATGGCCGCGAGATGGTAGTCGGCGGGCCGCAGGCCGTGAGTGTCCGCTTCCTGAATGGTGTCGACCAGACTGGCCGCCGATGACCTGTCCCAGAGGGGCGCGAACGACCGCGCGGTGTAAAGCCGCCGCAACGCCGCGGTCGCATAGAGCTCATCCCCTGCCGCGGCGGCATGGGGCTCGATGAGCTCCGATTCGACCCGGTGGCGCAGCGCCTCCCGCACTGCCGCGTCGTCGGTGGCCGTCGCAGCGGCGCAGACGACCGCGACCAGGAACAGCGCCGCACAGCAGGCCGCCGCCCCGGAGCGGAGCGGCGAGCGCCCGGATACCGATTGCTGGTGTCGTTCCTCCGACGCGCACATGGGCCCCGTCCACCGTATCAAGAGTCGTCACCGTCCAGCGGGCAGTCGGCCCGCGCGGTCGCATTTGCTACCATTTATGCCACTCGTTGCGGCTCCCGCAACAGTCGAGGGCGACACGGAGAGTGCCCGCGGTCGCGGTTGCCGAGGGACCCGAGCGGCGTCGAAATGCCGATTTTGGAATCTGGTTGTCAGAATCGACGCCGCCCAGACCGCTAAAGTTAGGGCCGATCGCTTCGTATCGATTGCTGTCAGCGTCCGCTATGCCGAACGGTCAAGACGACAATAACGTTCACTATCTCAACGAAAAGCGCACCCGCGGCCGCGCGCTGAGACGTTTCCAGGCCCTGGAACGCTCCCTGAGTCGGCGCTTGGGCGCAATCGTGGCGGAGACGTTGGACGGGATCGATGACGCGTTGTTCGAACGCGCCGAGCAGACCCGCCTGGGCGGGGACCAGGAGCTCTACTTCACGGCCATGCGCGAGCTGCGCATGGCAAGGCCGCAGATCGTCGAGGCGTACGGACGCCACCTGAAGCAGCGGTTCAGCGCAGTGTTGAGCTCGGACGGCACCGACGCCGCTCGCCGGCCCACCAAGGAAGACCTGACGCTGATGGACGAGGCCGCCATGGAAGAATCGGTGGCCGTGGAGACGCTGGTCCGTCGGATCCGTGGCCAGAACGCCGATGTCCTCGCCGAAATCACCCGAGAGCTGGACGCCCTCGTCGCGGAACGCACGGTCAAGGAATCCACCAATCCGATCGATCCGCTCGCCCTGGCGGAATGCTTTACCGCCGCGCTCGTGCCCGGTGCCCATGATCTGCGCGTGCGCTTGATCCTGCTCAAGCTCTTCGAACAGAAGCTGGGCGCTCGCCTCCCGCGCCTGTACGCGCAGGTGGCAATGAGCCTGGTGCGGGCGCGGGGCGGCAAGCCCGAGCCACCACCGACGGACGACGCTTCCGACACGGAGGTGATACCCGAGCGCGAAACCCATGCGGATGCCACGGTTTCGTTCGCGCTGCTGCGTCATTTGCTCGGCTTCAGCCCCCCTTCGGGCGCGGGCGGCGGGGCCGGCGCCGGTGCCCCGGGACCGGTTTATCCGCCCCAGGTCGTCCTCCAGGCGCTCGCCTCGCTTCAGCCCCAGGGCGGAGACGCCGCAAACACGGGCACCCCCCTTACCCCCGAGGAGTTGCGCGAGCGCGTGCTGCATGCTCTGGCCGCCCGCGATTCGGCAACCCAGGGCAAGACCCTGCCCGCGGACGCGCAGACGGCCATCGACGTGGTGGCCATGCTGTTCGACGTCATTCTCGACGATCCCCGTCTCGCCCCGCCGATCAAGGTACTCATCGCCCGGCTCCAGATTCCGGTGGTCCGGGCGGCGCTGGCGGACTCCAAAGTGTTCCAGCAGCGCAGCCACCCAGCGCGGCGCCTGATCAGCGGCATCGCCCAGGCGGCGGCGGGGTGGCTGCCCTCTGGGGACTATGAGCGCGACAGGTTCTATCAGGGCGTGAACGAGTGCGTCGGCCGCGTCGTCGATGCGCCCCGGGCCGACGCCGGAGACTTCGAGGCCGCGCTGACGGCATTCGCGGAGCTCGAACGCAGCGAGACCGCGCGCGTCCAGGCAGCCGAGCAGCGTACCGTGGGGAAGATCGAGGCACAGGAGCGCCTGGACCGGGCTCGGGCGGCCGTCAACGCCGCCATCGTCGACACGTTCGCAGGGCGGGAGCTGCCGGCGCCGGCGCGAGGCCTGGTGAACGAGCACTGGTCCCGCGTGCTGCTCATCACGCATTTGCGGGAAGGGCCGGAGAGCGCGCTCTGGAGCGGGCGCGTCGATGTTCTCAGGCGTCTGCTGGTCAGCCTGGAGCCCGCCAGCGGGACGGAGGAACGCCGCGAACGGCTCCAGCTCCTGCCGCCGTTGCTTCGCGAGTTGAGCGAGGGCCTGCAGGCGGTGGGACTGGCCGAGGAACGCGTTCGCGGCCTCATCTACGAGCTCGAGCCTCTGCACCTGGCGGCGCTTTCAGGCGCCCAGCGCGCTCCTGTCACGGCCGAGGTGTCCCCGGAACAGCCGCAGACACGCTCGCCGGGGGGCGCCGACGACACGGACGCCGCCCCTGCGGGCGCCGAGCCCGCAGGCCTGCAGGAAGCCAGGGAGCGCCTCGCGGCGGCGCCCATCGGGACCTGGTTCGAGCGCTTCGACGGCGAGGGTTTCCCTTACCGGGCGAAGCTTGCGGCGCGCCTCGACGACGGCAACCGGCTAATTTTCGTCGACCGCTCCGGCTTTCGCGCCGGAGACGAGACGCTCGACGATGTGGCAGGCGAGCTCTTGCATGGCCACGCCCGCGTACTGAACGACAGCGACCTGTTCGACGAGGCGCTTGCCAAGGTCGTCAGCCGCCTCAAGGCCCGCGCCGGGGAGCCGCGCGATGATGCGTGACCGACCCCGGAGCAGGCACGCCGCCGGGCGCGGCGGGATGAAAGGGATAGAGGCCTGATCATGGAGTACTACTGGATCAGCTGGTGCGCTCCGGGGCCTGTCGAGGCGGCGCCGGGAGACTTCAGCGTCATCGATGTCGGGACCACGGAGGACGAGCAGGGACACCCCCAGCGCGTGCTTGCGGCGTCGCTGCCTGCGGCCAGTGCCGATGATGCCGAGGCCCGCATCCTGGTCGCCTATCCCCGGGCCCAGATCCGCTTCTGTGTCGCGCGCCCCCCGGGTTACGAATCACCGCGCTCGTCCGACGCGCGCTACAACTCCCGGTAGTGAAACACTTGAATACGCGCGACACCCCGGCCGGGTGTCGGAAAGCGTGAATGTGCGGATGCCGCCCAGACTCCTAGTCATCGTATCCGTAGGCGATGGCCAGCTCCCGCACTTCTTTTGCGAGCGCTACGTCCTCCGCGTACAGATCGTCCCAGGTCAGGCTCGGGTGCCGGCGCGTGTTTTTCTTCCCGAGCCGCGGCATGGGTTGGACCGGAATGCCAAGCTGCCGGCAGAACTCTGGGAATACTTCTGGCAGCGCTTCGAGCTGGAAGCGCCAGATCGCCTGTTCCTCGATGATGCGGTTCCAGCCGATCCAGGAGCGCATGCAGAGCTTCAGGGGCTGATGATGCCGGATGCTCGGCTCGGGGATGTTGAGATACTTCTTCAAGTGGTTCGTGGTCAGATGAGAGAGCGTCGTCGACGAGGCGATGACCGCAAGCGGATGCCGTACTTGATGCAGAACAACGTCGAAATCGGTTTCTATGGCAACGCTACGAAACCGGAACCGGAATACGCCCGGCCGTGCGTGCTTCCAACTCGAAACGAATCGCGTACGCCCGGCACGCAGGCGTTTGCCTTCGCAGCTGGTGGGATAACCCATGCGTTTGAGGAGTTTGGCGGTAAAGTGCGTGCCAGAGCGGGGATGCCCCGTGATGAGGCGCATTGGTTCTCCACAAGCCAACTCCGCGCGTCGCCTTGCCGGCTGGTTGGCAGGCACCGTTCTTGCCGTTGTCGCCCTGTACTCCATGCCATCGGCCTCCGGCTTCCGGCAGGTAACACCGACGAACCATGCAAGTGCCTGCCGCAGCCTCTGCAGATAGAGGTTACGGGGTGGAGTTTTCCAACGGCTGACTCGGAAGTTACGAAGGGTTATTGTCAAATCTGGTGTATGGCGGTCAGGCGACGTGCCTGTCTGACTGATCGGTTATGGCCTCGCCGTCGCGAAACGGGACGTTGTTGACGACGAGTTCGAGCTTGCGAAATCCCTGT
>Ga0102944_1000164_pt1 | contig 54878 bp, 28 predicted proteins | sample SalPonD_shore_MG_FD_78172 | JGI IMG/M metagenome (GOLD analysis project Ga0102944, IMG submission 78172) | Salt pond soil microbial communities from South San Francisco under conditions of wetland restoration - Salt Pond MetaG... | ecosystem: Environmental > Aquatic > Marine > Intertidal zone >... | reverse complement strand
TTGCGAATGGCGATGGTTTCTGTAATATCAAAGAATCCATCGCCTAGTGATTCCATATTAAAGAAAATGGAAATGGATCGGGCATTCTTATTAGTGTCTTCCTGGAAATATTCAGGATCACTTTTAAAGATGTGACTTTGATTAGATCCGATTAAAAAAAGATTCCCTGCTTCGAAAGGAGTAATTGAGTTCCCTACAAACAAGTCTCCCGCACCTTCAATAATATAGATAAGCTGTAGTTCCGGATGATGATGTAATTGGTTATAAAAATGATCTAAGTCATCATACTGTACTACAAACCCTTCCTTGTCAATTTTTGGGATTCTGAAGTAGATAGATTTGCTTTTAGTCATAATACTAAATTTTTGTCCCCTACGGTTATAAAGCAATATCAATATCAAATAAATACAAAAAATGGCCTATTTGAAAGGGATGAGATCAATATGATAATATTTTCATACTTTCTGAAAATATTTTATAAAAGTGAATGAAATTTTTTCATTCACCCCAATAGTGATTGGTAGTTGGGGGAGTTTAAATTTTAAAAGAGATTTGTGCGTGTAGATCATTAAAAAAATTAAAGTTTGTGCAATTTTAAAGGATGATCATAAAATCAATGAAAATCACACTCCTTTTTAGGTTAATAAATGGACTTATATTTATAAGTTGTATTCCTCTCAAAAAAGCAATGTGTTTGGTAAGTGTCTTTTAAAAATACCTCTATTTAAGTAGGCTGGTAATAATTTTAATTGTTGACTTAGAGATTATCTCGTAATAAAAATTACGATAACTAAACAGGAGGGAAAGTCTTTTTTGCAAACCTAGTATCACGATGTAACAAAAAAATGGTATATAAAAGAGCCTGTCACATTTAATTATTAAAAGAGATGAAAGCGCTAAACTTTAATCTTAAAAGAAAAAGGGGAAATGTGATGGGAAGAAAAATAGCTACATTGATGATTTTTTTTCTCGCATTAATTAGCGTTGATGCGAGGGCACAAACGGGTACTATAAAAGGTACCGCAATTGATAGTACTACTTCGAATCCGTTACCGGGTGTCAATGTTGGTATCCAGTCTTTGGCTTTAGGAGCTGCTACCAATAGCTCAGGGAATTTTGAAATTAATGAAGTTCCTGCGGGACAATATACCGTAACTGCTTCTTTTATTGGATATGACAAAAAACAAAAGACCGTTGAAGTGGGGAGCGGTGAAACGGTTGAAGTAAATTTTCAACTGGTACCTACAACCTATCAGGGGCAAGAAGTGGTTGTTACCGCTTTAGGGATCAAGCGAAGTCAAAAGAGCCTGGGGTTTGGGGTTCAAAAGGTAAGCGGAGAAGATGTTACAGATGCTCCGGAAGTTGGAGTCGTTGAATCATTAGCTGGGAAAACCGCCGGCGTTCAAATTACCAGTTCCAGCGGTCAGCCGGGTTCAGCGTCTCGTATTGTAATTCGGGGAGCAAATTCTATTACCGGGAATAATCAGCCTTTGTTTGTAGTAGATGGTGTTCCTATTAGTAATGCACAGGATCAAATACCGGGGCAGTTTGCTCTTTATTCCGGTAGTTCAAGTAACCGTGCACTGGATATTGATCCAAGTATGATTAAGGATATAACGGTTCTTAAAGGGGGCAGCGCCACCGCTCTTTATGGTGCTCGTGCCTCAAATGGGGTAGTTCTTATTACTACGAAGAACCCATCTAATAATTTTCGTATTAATTTCCATTCAAAATTAAGGTTTGACCAGGCTTTAATCGAAGGTACCCAGGATCAGTATTTGTCTGGTGAGCAAGGATATTTTGCGAATGGTCTGCCGGCAAATCGGGGCGGTTATATGGAACCGGGATTTCCTGGAAATAGTCCACAGGTTTATAACAGCTGGGGGCCACGCAAAGATCAGGTGAGTCAGCAGGTACTTAATGATCTGGGCGTAGATAAGATTCCCGTTTACAATCATTTGAAAAACTTTTACCAGACCGGTGAACTTGCTCAGAACTCAATAAACTTTTCGGGGGGCAGCGAAAATATAAACTATATGCTTTCTGCCTCGAGACTTGATCAGAATGGAACTACTCCTACCACAGGGTTGGGACGTACCACACTAAATGCAAAGGTAGATGCTGATCTTATGCCCAACCTTCAGTCGGAAACGAGGGCAACGTATGTCAATACAACCAACAGTTGGCAGCGTAATGGCTGGGTCTCTTCTGCACGCACCACGCGTGTCTGGCCCATTAATCTTCAGATGAAGCCTTACCAGTATCCGGATGGAACGAATATAACACACGGCCAATCTGAAGACAGCCCTTACTGGCAAGTCAATGAAACGGGCTTTCACAGTAATGTTGATCGTATCATGTTTTATCAAAAACTGACCTACGATATTACGTCCTGGCTGGATATTACCGAGCGTGTAGGGCTAGATAAATATACTGATTCAAGATATGAGCATCGTAATAGAAGACAGCGTTACCAGCATGATGGAAGTATGTTCGACGAAAAGATTGTTCGATCAGAAATTAATTCTGATCTAATATTGAATCTGCAGGAGGTACCTATTACCGACAAGTTCAGTATAAGCGGACAAATAGGTAATAATTTCAATCTTCGAGATCACAGCTATGACATATTGTATGGTAATGATCAAAATATTCCTGACTTTTTCCACATATCGAATTTTAACCGGTTGGATGGAAATCAATATAGATCCAAGCGACGATTGATGAGCTTGTACTCACAGGCAGTCTTGAGTTACAACGACTATCTTTTCTTAACACTTACCGGGCGAAATGACTGGTCATCAACACTGCCAAAATCTAATAGGTCTTACTTTTATCCATCAGCCAGCTTGGGTTTTGTCTTCTCTGATTTGTTGGGATTAGAATCGGACGATCCCCTCTATTACGGTAAAATTCGCGCCTCAATCTCTGAGACAGGTAATGACGCACCGGTATATTCACTTCGTACGCATTATAATTCGGCCAGCTTTACCCAATGGTATGAAGCTAATTCCACTTCGTTAGACTTCCCATATAACGGGGTGAGTGGGTATTTGCAAAGTAATACCTTGGGTAATCCCAATCTAAAGCCAGAATTGACCAAATCGTATGAAGTTGGAATTAACCTAAGATTCTTCGGAGGGCGCGCTACAATTGATGCGGACTATTATAACGAGACTACCCGAGACCAGATATATTCAACCCCGGTCGCATCGGGTACAGGATTTACCAATATGCTGCGTAATGCTGGAAATATCAGAAATAAAGGAGTTGAAGTAGCATTGGATGGTACGGTGATTCAATCCAAGAATTTTAGCTGGGATTTAACTGTAAATTGGTCCAAAAATAAAAACGAAGTAGTAAGCCTTGCCCCGGGGGTTAACAGGCTGTATTTGGCAGGCTATGCATGGCCGTCGATACAAGCTCAGGAAGGAGCGGGTTACGGTATTATCCGGGGATACGGATATAAGACGAATGATAAAGGTCAATATATTATACAGGATGATCCGAATAAGGATGGTTATGGTTTCCCGGTTACTACCGATCAGCAAAAAACCATAGGGAATATTCAGCCAGACTGGCAGGGTAACCTGAGAACGACCTTCCATTACAAAGGATTTTCTCTGTCAGGCTTATTCGACGTTCAACAAGGTGGAGATATACTGAATTTTGATCTTAACTATACCATCCGTTATGGAATGGCCAAAATTACCGAGCAGCGGGGTACACAAATGACGGATCCCAATAAAAAAGGGTATATCAAGCCCTATGTCTGGGATGGAGTTAAGAAAAGTAACGGAGAGCCCAATGATATAAAGTTGTTACGTGATGAAGATTTCTGGCAACGCTATGCTTCAACTCACGAAAACCAAGTCGAAGATGCTAGTTATATCAAATTACGTCAGGTTTCACTCGGATATCGATTGCCCAAAGCATTCCTTTCCAAAACCCCGTTACGAACGGCTTCGATTACCGTTACAGGGAGGAATCTTTGGATAAAATCTGATTTCTCTTATGGTGATCCTGAGGGGAATTTATATGGTACGGCAAATGGTGGTAATGGATATTATCAATGGGTTACCCCTACAAGCCGAAGTGTACTCTTCAATTTAAAGCTGGGCTTTTAATTGAACTTTTGGATGATAGAATATCTTAGAACAAAAAAATTACTCAGAGGATTATTATGAAAGAATCATTAAGAACATATCTTATCAGAGGGCTTATTGTTGTACTGTTGGTGTTTTTTAGCGGTTGTGATAATTACCTGGATGTTAATCATAATCCAAACAGCCCGGAACAAGCACCGGTCAGGATGCAGTTACCACCGCTAATAGCTGGATTTTCTTTCGAGATGAATGACAGCTGGCCGGGAATTGTAAGTGCTGATTTTACCAAGCAAATATCCGAAAATGGTTCTCCCTATTATTACGATATTGACTGGTATCAGTTGGGGCAGCCGTGGTTCGGATTTAGTTCGGTTTGGGATGAAGGTTACACGACTCTGGCAAAGAATGCTCGTCATGCTTATATGAATGCTGAGAAACAGGGGTATTCTAACTACGAGGGAATGGCCAAATTAATGTTTGTCTGGACCATGTCGATGATGACCGATCTATACGGGGATATTCCTTATTCCGAGGCATTTGATCCAAGTGTTACCACTCCAGCTTACGATTCACAAAAGGATATTTATCCAAAGCTTATGAGTAAGCTTGATGAAGCCATCGCGGCTCTTGAAAAGGGGGGAACTCGGACTTTGGGGGCCAATGATTTGATCTACAATGGAGATATGGAAAAATGGCGCCGTCTCGCATATACGCTAAAGGCGCGGTTATTGATGCGGTTGACTGAGGCTCCCGATAATAAGAAACAGCAGCGGGCCCAGGCTGCGCTCGATGCTCTTTCAAAAGGCTTCCAGAGCAATGATGATAATGCAAAATTTCCGTATATGGATCAGAGTGGTTCAAGAAACCCCTGGTATCGTACCTTGCAAGGTTCTGAACAACTACAGATGTCTGCCCATTATATCAATATGCTCCAATCGTTAAATGATCCAAGGCTTCCGATACAAGTTCAGGAAGCTGCCAAACATCCGGCCGGCCAGCCATATGTGGGCCACGAAAATGGAGCACCGGGGACGGCCATCGACAGCGTTTCATCCATCGGAACTGCTTTTGCAGGACCTGCAGCTCCGGGGCGATTGATGGATTATGCAGAGGCCAAATTTTTAGAAGCCCAAGCCAAGCTTATAACGCAAGGACCATCTGCAGCTGATCAACCTTATCGCGAGGGTATTCGTGCCGATATGGAGGAATTGGGTGTAGCAGATTCTAAGATCACAACTTATATTAGCAACAGAACAAATCTGGCTTCCAGCAGTAATCCGTTACGGGATATCATCACGCAGAAATACATAGCCAATTTCCTGCATCCCGAAGCATGGAATGATTGGCGTAAGACGGGGTATCCAACGCTATCACCGTCGAAAAATCCGAATAATGTAGAGCCTAATTTTAATTCCATACCTCGCAGGTATCCATGGCCGGGCTCGGAGTTGTCTAATAACTCGGATCAGGTGAAAAAACTTGGATTGCCAATGAATGCAGACGTTATGCTGAAGACCGTTTGGTGGGATACCCGATGAGCAGTGGTAGTATCATAACACTCGTGAGAGTGGTTTGAACATTCACGAGTTAAGCTTCTTGAAGGCAAGGAGGATATTCTCCTCCTTGCTTTTTTAATTAAAAAATGACTATCTGTGATTAGTAGATGTAGTTTTTCAAGTTATTTATTGCAATTAGTGAATGATTAATAACTCGACTTAATGAAATACGTAATATCTTTTTTTGAGTTCATTCTTTTCGTGTTTCTTGTAGCAGGTTGTTCTTCAAAAAAAGAATTAAAATGGCATAAAGAAAAGGGATACCAGTGGGCTCAGTTGAGTGTAAACAGTGGCCAAACCGTGGGGTTTCATAAAATTACGCCATCTAAATCTGGGATAAAATTTGTGAATCACCTGTCGAAAACGGATATGAAAACCAATTTTTATTATCTGAATGGCTCCGGAGTAGCAGCGGGTGATGTGGACGGCGATGGTTGGACGGATCTTTATTTTACTCAGCTAGATGGACCGAACCATTTATACCAAAATTTGGGAGGATGGAAGTTCGAAGACATTACAAAGTCGTCTGGAGTCGCTCATCAGGGATTTTATTCGACAGGCGCCACTTTTGCTGATGTCGATGGCGATCGGGATTTGGATCTGCTGGTTTCATCTGTACATAAAAAGAATGTATTATATCTGAATGATGGTAAAGGCCATTTTACATCGAGTAAAAATAGTGGACTTGATTCGGCTAAGGGCAGTACCTCCATGACGCTGGCCGATATTGACGGAGACCGGGATTTGGATCTCTATATTGCTCGTTACAAAGAAAAAGCTGCAAATAAAATTTTTAATCAGGACCAGCTTAGGTTAAAGAATATAGCAAAAAAAGTAGGTGATTCACTCGTTGTACGCCCCCCTTTCGACAAGCATTATATCATTACCCAATCCGGAAGCGGCCCTATGAAACGGGAATTGGGAGAAAGGGACGAGCTTTTTCTGAATAAAGGGAATGGGACCTTTATAAAAGCTCAAAATATCACGCAAAGATTTCTGGATTCACAAGGCAATCCTGAAGGTTTTTATCCCGATTGGGGATTAACGGCAAAGTTCCATGACGTAAATGGCGACGGACTTCCGGACCTATATGTTTGCAATGATTTCTGGACGCCAGATCGACTTTGGATCAACCAGGGTAAGGGAAAATTTAAAGCTATTGGTCCTTCGAGAATTCGCAGCTATAGCTTCTCCTCGATGAGCGGCGATTTTTCTGATATTAACCGGGATGGTCATGAGGATATTTTAGTGACCGAAATGTTGAGCCGGTTCCACAACAAGCGACTTCGCCAATTTACGCCCGATGATCCATACCCCTCTAAAGTAGATCAGAGCAGTTACCAACCTCAATATAATCGTAATTCGCTGTACTTGAACCGAGGAGATAATACGTTTGCCGAAATTTCCTATTTTAGCGGTCTTGCAGCTTCGGGCTGGTCTTGGGGCACCCGTTTTATGGATGTAGATCTGGATGGCTACCAAGATGTTTTTATAAATACGGGATTCACCTTCGATGTGCAGGATATGGATGCTATTCATCGACTGTTTATGAGTGGCAACAAAACTCAACCCATATTAGCCGGGAAAAAGAATTTGGATCCGTATCCCCCTCTGCGACTTAGAAATGAAGTGTACCGGAATAATCATGACCTTACGTTTACCGAGCAGGGTTCGCAGTGGGGGCTAAAGGGAAAAAACATTTCCCAGGGGTTGGCAACGGCTGACTTGGACCATGACGGTGATTTGGATCTTGCCATTAACAGAATGAATCAAAAGGCATTGATCTATGAGAATAAGGCAGCCTCTTCCAGAATTATGGTGCAACTATCCGCAAAAGGGCCTAATACGCAGGCAATTGGAGCTAAGATCGAGTTGAAGGGTGGTCCGGGAGGTCCGGCACCACAGAAAAGGGAAATTACTGCAGGAGGTGGATACCTTTCCGGGTCAGAAGCAATTGCCGTTTTTGCAGCTAATAAAAATTCCAATCATACGATCAAGATTACCTGGCCGGATGGAAAACAGAGTCTGATCGACAGCGTTAAAGCCAATCATTTTTATAAAATAAACGAAGTTGTAATCCCAAAGAAGGTTGCCGATAACAGGGAGAAACCGGTTAAAGCTATCTTCAAAGATGTCTCCGATAAAATCGATTACCGTCATCACGAGGATGCTTATTCAGATTATAACGTACAGCCGCTATTACCTTATAAACTCAGTAGATTGGGCCCAGGAATCTCTTGGTTTGATTATGATAGGGATGGGGACGAGGATCTGTTTATAGGATCGGGAAAAAATGGGAATTTGGGGGCCTTTGAGAATTTGAATAACGGCAGTTTCCGGGAGATACCGCTACCTGAAAGATTAACCCATATACCGGGTGACCAAACTACAATTCTGGGTTTCATTGGTTTAAACGGGGTAAAATTTTTGGTTGGTGAGTCCAATTATGGACAAAAAAAACGAAAGCCACCGGCGGTTTCCCAATTTAAAATAACCCAAAGCCATTTTGCAGATACGGGCAATATCCCCGGTATATCTTCATCGACGGGGCCAATGGCTATGTCGGATTATGATGGAGATGGAGATCTGGATCTTTTTGTAGGCGGACGGTTTGTTCCTGCGCATTACCCGATGAACGCTATCTCAAGATTATTTAAAAATGTAAATGATAACTATCAACTGGATAACCAAAACTCTAAGATATTACGCAAAATTGGTCTCGTCACGGGTGCTGTCTTTTCGGATTATGATAGCGATGGGGATGAAGATCTTATTTTGAGTAGGGAATGGGGCTCGATTGTCTTGCTTGAAAATGACAACGGAAAATTTAAGAACGTCAGCTCCAAAGAAGGGTTAAATACCTATAAAGGCTGGTGGAATGGGATAGCAACGGGAGACTTTAATAACGATGGCCGTCCGGATATCGTAGCTACGAATATTGGCTTAAATACTCCCTACCAACTGGATATTGGAAAGCCTTTAAAGATGTATTATCAGGATTTTAATCTTGACCACAAGGTCGATATCATTGAGTCCCGATACGATACGACTATTGGTAAATACGTCCCTATCCGACCTCTTCCCGAATATCATTCGGTACCTTCAGTAATGTATAGGAATATTCGTGACCACAAAGAATTTTCAAATGCCTATTTAGGCAAACTTTTGGGATATAATCCGGATGATCAATTAGCTTCAAAAGAGCTCAATACCTTATCGAGTGTGATCTTTATCAACAAAAAAGGTGGATTTGTTGCTCATCAACTACCCGATTTTGCTCAATTTTCTATGGCCTTCAGTGCCAATGTCGGGGATTTTGATAACGATGGAAATGAAGACCTATTTTTGAGCCAAAATTTTTTCCAGATGCGGCCGCGATTTCCACGAATGGATAGCGGACGTGGGATATGGCTAAAAGGGGATGGCAAGGGTAATTTCAGGGTCGTACCGGGACAGGATAGCGGTGTAAAGATTTATGGAGAACAGCGTGGATCGGCTCTTGCAGATTTTAACGAGGATGGGAAAGTTGATATAGCTGTAACGCAGAACGATGGCAATGTAAGACTTTATGAAAACCGGACACCAAAATCGGGGATACGTGTACAATTAAAAGGCCCGAGAGAGAATAAAGCCGGCATTGATTCTAGTATTCGGTTGGTGTATAAGGATGGAACCAAAGGCCCCCGACGAGAAGTCCAGGCTGGATCAGGATATTGGTCCCAGGATAGCCCCGTACAGGTGATGGGATACTCGGAATGGCCTGCAAAAATTGAGGTAATATGGTCTGATGGTCAACGCAGCGTGGTAGATGTTATCGAAAATAAGAAAGAGTACTCGATTCCCTATCCCGGATCAAAAGCCAACTGATTTGTCGCCTATTGTTTATGTTAACTCAGTATTGATATCAAGTAAAATAATGGTATATAAGTTCGCTTTTCCCATATAAATAATTTAACAAGTATAACTCTGCATCTGTCTTCGTTGGGCAAGTAATAATTTTTTTATCGGGGTGTAGGCTAAATGGTGATTTAAGAAAGCTCGCATTATTATATGGATTATCTCTAATTATTAGCTTTAACAGGATGATACAAAACAAATATTATAAATTAGTTTTATCGGGAATTTTAATATTCATTGTGTCTTTTAGTGGCCATGCACAATCAAAAATGGATGCCAATCTATTAAAAGGACTCAGTTGGCGTTCTATTGGTCCGGCGCAATTCGGCGGCCGGGTGGCGGATGTAGCCGGAGTGCCCGGAAATCCCGATATAATTTATATGGGACATTCTACGGCAGGCTTGTTTAAATCTACTAATGGAGGCGTGACGTTCAAGTCGGTTTTTAATAAGGGGAATACGCTTTCGATAGGAGCAATAGCCATATCCCCCGCAAACAAAAATGTAGTTTATATAGGAACAGGGGAAGGAAACCCGCGGAATAGTGCTTCTTTTGGCGATGGTGTTTATAAAACGACTGATGGCGGAAAAACCTGGGAAAATGTAGGGTTAAAAAATGCCGAACGTTTTTCAGATATAGTTATAAATCCCCAGAAATCAAATATTGTTTATGCAGCTGCTATGGGGCACGAATGGGGGCCGAATGAGCAACGGGGTGTTTTTCGGTCGGTCGATGGAGGCAAGACCTGGAAGAAAATTCTGTATGCAAATAACACCACCGGCGCTAGTGATATCGTTATCGATCCGGGTAATCCAAATATTATTTATGCCGGGATGTATGATTATATGCGTAAACCCTGGAATTTTCGCAGTGGCGGACCGGGCAGTGGCCTCTACCGGTCGGTCGATGGCGGTGATTCGTGGCAAAAATTGACGACTCCTGATAAAAATAATGGACTGCCCGGAGATAGCTTGATAGGCAGAATTGGAATCGGGATAAGTAAAAGTCATCCCAATGTCGTATATGCGCTTATTGAATCGCAGGAGAAAGGTTGGTTGTGGCGATCTGACGATCGGGGCTACAATTGGAGGATGGTGAATAATAACCGTTTTATTGATTCTCGCCCTTTTTATTTCACTCAGGTTCGGGTTGATCCGATAAATGAAAACAGGGTTTATACTCTTAGCGGGGCGATCCATATATCGGATGATGGGGGACGCTCGTTTCGGTCTGTGAGCTATCAAAAAATGTTTGGTGATGTGCATGCCCTGTGGATTGATCCGAAAAATCCAGATCGGCTTATCTCGGGCAGTGACGGTGGCTTATTCGTTTCGAATGACGGGGCTGAAAATTTTGATTTTATCAACACGATGCCCTTAGCACAGGCGTATCATGTTGGAGTGGATATGGACGATCCCTATCATGTGACCGGCGGATTTCAGGATCATGAGATTTGGTGGGGACCCAATACAAAGTGGGATCACACAGGAGTTCGTGGCGGTGACTGGCGACATCTTCGTAATTGGGGCGATGGAATGTATGCGGTGCCCGACCCTCAAAATTCCAATATTGTATATTACAATTCTCATTTTGGTGATATAACGCGAAAAAATCTTAAGACTGGCGAAGAGCGTTTTATCATGCCTTATCCGCTATGGGCTACCGGTCTGCCCGCGCATGCTCAAAAATATCGGTTCAACTGGAATGCACCGATCGAATTGTCTCCACAGGACTCTCACACTTTGTATTTCGGGGGTAATGTCGTATTTAAATCCTCCAATCAGGGTAATTCCTGGAACGTTATTAGTCCCGATTTGACGACCAATGATCCTAAGAAGCTCGTAAGCAGTGGAGGTCCCATTACGCCGGATAATACAAGATCGGAATATTACTGCACCATTACTACCATTGATGCAAGCCCGGTTGATTCAACAGTCATTTGGGCCGGCACTGATGATGGCAACGTTCAGGTGACAAAAAATGGTGGAAAAAGCTGGCAAAATGTTTTGAAAAATATGCCGGACGTTCCCGATCACGCCTGGATCGCAACCATAAAGACTTCTTTTCATGAGCCGGGAACAGCCTATGTTGCCGTTGACCAACACCGGATGGATAATTTTTCTCCTTATGGTTATTTCACGACTGATTATGGAAAAACATGGACCCGTATATCTGATGGTTTGAAGGGGTATGTACATATCATTTCGGAAGATCCGCGTCAGGAAAATTTATTATATGCAGGTACGGAATTGGGGATTTTTGTTTCCTTCGATCGAGGCAGGCACTGGACAAATATGCGAATGGGCTTGCCGCCCTTGCCCGTTCGTGATTTAGTGGTTCATCCCAGGGATAATGACTTGATCATTGCCACCCATGCACGCGGCTTTTTTATCCTGGATGATGTGACCCCATTGCAAAAGCTGGCCTCAGTTCGGGATGAAAAAGTTGCGTTGTTCAAACCGATGCGTAGCACGCGCTATACACCACGAACCGATCCCAGCTCATTGGGAGATAAAGTATTCTTGGGTACCAATCAGCCCTATGGGATAATAATCTCTTATTATATAAATGATGAAAATGCTGAAGGATCGGCTAAGATTACGATACGAGATTCGACCGGGGCAATTGTACGTAGCCTGAAGGGGAGTATGCACAAAGGTATCAATAGGGTAGTTTGGAATCTTAGGGAAAATCTATTTGCGCATAGCAATTCCAATAATAGTTCTAACGGACAGTATATTCGTGGTCCCCGGGTTTTGCCGGGAGATTATACTGTACAGCTGGAGGCGCTGGGGCAGGAAAAAGAGCAAAGGGCGCACGTCCGGATGGATCCCAATGTCACCACAGCCCGGGATAGCTGGGTTGCTCAATATCGAGCCTTGAAAATGCTGATGAAGGATCAGTTTAAGATGCGGCATATGCGCCAGCAAATGCGGAACGTAATGGACCAAATAAAAGAGTTGAATAGAGAAGTTGATAACTCTGATATCAAACAGTCGGGCAGGTCAATTATCCAAAGGTTGGACAAAATTAATAATCATTTTCGGACTGATCCCCGTTCCGGTCTGGCATCTTCCTCGGGGCATGCAGTAGATCTCCAAAGCAGGATCTCCTGGATGATCCATGAAATCAGCAGTTATACCGGACATCCGACCGAATCACAAAAAAGATGGATTGACAGACTTGACAATCAGCTTCAGACTGTCGATGGTACGCTGAACGAGGTTTTAAAACAGGATATTAGGGCATTGAATCAACAGCTTTCAGATACGGGAATTCCACATATTGTGGTGGACAGCTAATTGGAATAAGTTGGTATTACGTATGAGATGGAAAAAACAGTTGAGCTAATATTATTTTATCAAATTCTAATACCATTTCTTCTTTATGTGTCCGAATGCTTGATTTCTCCAAATCTGTCTGTGATAATTTGCCTGAAATTATTATTAACTCGCTAAAAAATATTATTAATGGCTGGAAGTGATGACGGTTCTCGGTTTTCTACTCGCTTAGGATTAATATTAAGTGTGTTGGGTATTGCAGTAGGGACCGGAAATATTTGGCGATTTCCACGTATTGCAGCAACAAACAGCGGATCGAGCGGAGCCGGGGCTTTCCTTGTCGCCTGGGTGGTCTTTCTGCTGATTTGGAGTATTCCGCTCATTATTGCAGAATATGCTCTGGGACAAAAGAGCCGTATGGGTGTTGTTGGCACTTTCGCCAAAATAGCCGGCAAAAAATTTACCTGGATGGGTGCTTTTGTAGGGATGGTGGCCACAGCCATCATGTTTTACTATTCGGTCGTAGCAGGTTGGGCTGTTTACTATTTCGTACAGATGCTTTTTAAGCCGCTGCCGCTGTCGACCCATGCTGCAACACAAATTTGGAATAGCTTTCAGGCGGGGGGATGGCCGGTATTCTTTCACCTGTTGGCTATGTCTTTAGGCGTTGCTATTGTCCTAAAAGGCGTTTCCTCCATTGAAAAAGCCAATAAATTTCTTATTCCCGCTCTCTTCCTAATCATTCTATTTGCGGTCGGATATACCTTAACGCTGAATGGTTCGTGGGAGGGGATTAAATTTCTATTTAGGCCGGATTGGAGTTTACTGGCTAAACCGCACGTTTGGATTGACGCCTTAACGCAAAATGCTTGGGATACCGGGGCCGGTTGGGGGCTTATACTCACTTATGGAGCTTATATGCAGCGAAAACATGGCATTTTCCAGAATGCCTTTATTACCGGCATTGGGAATAACCTGGTATCGTTGTTGTCAGCTATTATTATTTTCGGGACAGTCTTTGCCGTGTTGGGATCTCAGATGCCCCAAGGGCAGGTTTTAAAAGTTATGCAGACAAGCGGCCCGGCTAGTACGGGGCTAACTTTTATCTGGATGCCGCAGCTCTTCGCAAAGATGCCCATCGGCAATGTATTCGCGGTACTCTTTTTTCTTGGATTATCTTTTGCGGCCTTTAGTTCATTGATCTCGATGATTGAATTAGCCAGTCGAGTGTTGGTTGATTTAGGAATTTCACGGACCCAGGCAACGATTAGCGTCGGGATCGTCGGATTTTTACTGGGATTACCTTCTGCAATATGGACAGACTTCCTGGCAAACCAGGATTTTGTCTGGGGTGTTGGCCTTTTAATTTCCGGTGGACTAGTATCCTTTGCCGTAATACAGTATGGTCCACAAAAACTTAGACTGGGTTTCCTGCCGGATGTGAGTGATGGGGAACCAGGCAAAACATGGGACGTCCTTATTGGCAAAGTTGTACCAATCCAGGCTGTGGTACTACTTATTTGGTGGCTATCAACCGTTTACGATCCGCAAAATTGGTATCGTCCATTCGAGTTTTCAACCTTGAGCAACTTCCTGCTACAATGGGGAGGGGTAATTATTTTGTTCCTCTTTTTGAATCGTTGGCTGGCAAATAAAAGCCTGAACTTTTCGGAAGTTGCCGAAACGGTATCTGACTAAGAGCAACGATAGAAAATATGGATCATATCCTCATATTTTATGTGCACATTTGGTGATGGGGAATAGAAAAGCATTAAAGAGTTCTGGATTGCTTTCTAAGCACAATTAAGAGTTTATAGAATGGGATTCATGAGTTTAAAAATTTTCATAAAGACGTCCTCGGATTATTCAATTAGAGGGTTTTGAAAAACCAGGGATTTTGTTCAAGATCAAAGCTTGAGTGAATTCGAAACCGGAGCTTATTAAGCATAAGTGAGGATTTCGAATTCACGAACATACAGAGATTGATCAAAAGAACGGTTTTGCAAAGGCCTCTATTAATTATTAATACTAAGTATCTGTTATGTTTTTATTCCGATTTAAAGAGAAGCTTTTATTCTTACCGGTAGTAATAAGCGCAATTTTGTTGCTGGGATTCACTAACGTAGGGGCCCAACAATTGGATCCCCAAGCTTATAATGCAATGCAATATCGATTTATAGGTCCGGGAGGAAACCGGGTAAGTGCGGTTGCGGGAGAACCCGGTAATCCACAGGTGTATTATGCAGGGGCAGCATCCGGTGGTCTGTGGAAATCTACCGACAGAGGAACCCATTGGAAACCTATCTTTGATGATCAGAATGTGCAGTCGATAGGTTCGATCGCGATTTCAAAAAAAAAGCCGCATACACTTTGGGTCGGAACCGGAGAACCCTTCATAAGAAGTAATGTATCTATCGGAAATGGAATTTATAAATCGACCGATGGTGGCAAAACCTGGCATCACATGGGGCTGCGGAAATCGGGACGTATTGGGCGAATTGAAATTGATCCCCGTGATAATGATGTGGTCTATGCCTGTGCCCAGGGGACGGATTACGGCCCACAACCGGAACGTGGGGTTTTTAAGACGACGGACGGGGGCAAAACCTGGAAGAAGATACTATCGGTTGACGAACATACCGGTTGCTCCGGTTTGGACATGGACAATAATAATCCGGATATCCTGTTTGCCGGCATGTGGCAATATTATTTGAAAACGTGGGGTCAGTTTAGCGGCGGGCCCGGTAGCGGCGTTTTTGTTACTCGTGATGGGGGAGAACACTGGCAGCGGTTAACAGCCAAAGACGGCTTGCCTCACTCGCCATTGGGTAAAATTGATGTGGCTGTTGCCCCAAGCAATTCGAACCGGGTCTATGCCTTGATCGAAACAGGTGGCAGGGGCTCGCTCTGGCGTTCGAACGACGGTGGGCATCGCTGGGATAACGTTAGCCATAGCCGTCTGATCAACGAACGGCCACACTATTATACCCGAATTCTGGTTGATCCAGAAGATGCTGAAACGGTTTGGTTCCCTTCAAACAGTGTTTGGGGGACATCCAACGGCGGTGAAACCATAGAACGGCTTCACTGGGGGGGAGACGACCACGATATGTGGGCCGATCCGACTGATCACGACCGCATGATGATTGGAGATGATGGCGGGATCCTGATTAGTGAGAATCATGGAAAATCATGGGATCATATCATATTGCCCATCGGACAAATGTATCATGTGGCCGTGGATGATGATATTCCTTATCATGTATATAGTAATATGCAGGATGATGGTTCGGTTATGGGGCCTTCCAATAATCTGGGAGGCTATGGGATTCCCTCTTCAATCTGGCACACGACGGCAGGATGTGAATCCGGATTTTCTATTCCCGATACGGTTTCAGGTCGTTGGGTATGGGCCGGATGCTATTCGGGTGAAGTAGAAGTATATGATCGTAAGACCAAGCACAAGCGTTCGGTGACGCCCTGGCCCGACAAGTCTCTTGATTCTCCGGCCAAGGTACTGAAATATCGCTGGAACTGGACGCAACCGATCGCTATTTCTCCCAATGATCATAACAAGATTTATGTGGGAAGTCAGTACGTGCATATGACGACCGACCGGGGACAGCATTGGAAAGTCATAAGTCCCGACTTGACGCTGAATGATACCACCCGAATGGGCAGTTCCGGTGGGCTCACTCCCGATAATTTGGGTGTTGAATACTGGGGAACGCTCTTTGCTATTGCAGAATCGCCGGTTAAGGAAGGGGTAATTTGGGCCGGCAGTAACGATGGGATGGTTCATGTAACCACCAATGGTGGTCAAACGTGGCAGAATGTGACCAAGAATATTCCTGATTTGCCCAAATATGGGACCATCAGCAATATTGAACCCTCTCATTTCGAAGCTGGCAAGGCCTATATCTCGGTTGACTTTCACCAAGTGGATAACCGGGATCCTTATATTTATAAGACGTCCGATTACGGAAAACACTGGACAAAAATTACGGATGGTATTAAACACAGCATGCTGAGCTACGTCCATAATGTAGCTGAAGATCCACATCGACCTGGCTTGTTGTTTGCCGGAACGGAAAATAGTCTATATATGTCGCTGGATGACGGGGAGCATTGGCAGTCATTCCAGAATAATTTGCCGCCTGCCCCGGTTACCTGGATTACGGTGCAGCCAAAGTTCCATGATTTAGTCCTTTCAACCAAAGGTCGCGGACTTTATATCATGGACGATATTACCCCGCTGGAGCAGCTCGATGAAAATATTACAAAAGATGATAGCTATCTCTTCAAACCAAGAGACGCCTATCGGTTTAGGAGTGTTCGTCAGTATCGTGGCTCGGCGGATGATTTATCACGTGGTCGTAATCCGCGGTACGGAGCTTCGATTAACTATTATGTTGGTTCGGATGAGTCCAAGCCAGCTCAAATATCTATTTTGAACACTTCGGGAGATGTGGTGCGGCAACTGCATGGTTCCGGGAATAAAGGCATCCACAGGGTCTGGTGGAATCTGCGTTACCCGGATACCAAAGAGGTGAAGCTGCGAACTACGCCCGATTCCCATCCTCATATATGGGAAGAAAAACGCTTTAACGGCGATAAGACAAGAGAAATTTATCACTGGGGGATTGCTGAACCCAAACGCGGTCCTCTCGTGGCTCCCGGCACCTATACCGTACGGATGAAGATTGGAGACAAAACCGTCACCAGATCGTTGAATGTACTCAAGGATCCCAATACCCAGGGCTCTCTGGCGGATGTCCGGGCCGAAACCGACATGTGGATGGATGTTTACCATGATATCAATCACGTGGTGGACATGATCAATCGGATCGAAGTGGTCCGCAAGCAGATTGAAGATTTGCCCGATTATATAAACGGCCGGTCTGATTCCGACGAAATCATGAAACATGCTAATGCGCTAGATCAGAAAGCTCATACGGTCGAAAATAAATTATTCCAGAAATATCTGGCGGCGGGTGATACCAAGACCTATCCCGATCAGCTGAAATTATATCTGAAACTGGTTTGGTTTGCCGGTGAAGTCGGTACCGGTGCGGGCGATGTGGCTGGAGATCCCGATTATCCTCCGACGAGTCAGGAAAAACAGGTCTATGATCTGATCTCCAAACGTCTGGATAAAGCTAATTCCGAATTCAATGAGTTGATGAACCAAGAGGTGCCGGCTTTCAATAAGTGGGCAGAGCAGCAGGGAATTGGCTTGGTTATTAAGCAGGGTAGTACTGTTAATAATTAGCAGGAAAGGATCATTAAACAGTTAGAAAACCGGATATGCCGCAAGTTACAACCTTGTGGCATATTAGAGGCAAATTAGACATTCAAAGAATGACTACCGTTTCTCGATATCTACAGAGCTTTATTATAGTTGGAATTCTATTTCTAAGCGGGCAACTTCTGTATGCCCAACAGATCAAAACAGACGGCAAGCCGGCCGAACTCGATATCCGGCAAGCCGGAGCAGTGGGCGTTCGCATCACTTTGAAACCCCTTAGCTTCGATAAAGAATTTCCGTTTTCGCCCGCACTGGCCGGGCACCAGTATCCGGATCCGGTAATCAGCCTGCGGGAACTTGATAGAACAGTTAAAAAAAAGGTGGGAAATCTGCAGGTGGAAGTTCAGCCGGATCCCATCACTATAACCGTTACGAATGCTGCCGACCAGCTGGTGCAGAAGATTGCGTTCAACCGTAATGGGAATCTATCTTTCAAGCTGGATGACCAGCCGGTTTTGGGGATGGGCGAAGGCGGTCCCGAGCACGAACGGGATGCCGATTGGCGTGATCGCCCTGTTGAATTTAACCGTAAAGGGCGCCTGTTCAAGATGCGTCCGCGCTGGCAAAGCGGCGCTTATGGGTCGCGAAATCCTGTGCCATTTATGATTGGCACAAAAGGGTGGGGACTTTTTATTACCACGCCGTGGGGACAGGTTGACCTGAGAGGTAAAGATCGGGGAACTTATATTCCGTGGAATCCTTCGAAGGCAGCCAAACATCCGCAAACCGAGGAAAATCAGCAACGTAATCTGGGCAAGGGCAAGCCGCCGATGGATAGCATTGTGCCGGGATTATACGATATTTTCGTCTTTGACGCTCATCAGCCAGCCGAGATGATGAAAGACGTTTCTATGTTAACCGGTCCTCCGGTTATGCCGCCGAAATGGGCTTTGGGTTATATGCAATCGCACCGCACCTTGCAGGATGACCAGCAGATGATCAATATTGTGGATACCTTCCGTGATAAGCGCATCCCCATTGACGCCACGATTTACCTGGGGACGGGATTTTGTCCCCGTGGCTGGAATACCGAACAGCCTTCGTTTAAATTTAACCCACAGGTTTTCCGACGGGATCCCAAACAAGTTATTTCTGATATTCACGATCGCCATGCCAAGTTTGTAGTCCACATGGTTCCGTGGGATCGGGACAAGCTGCCGACGCTGCATGGCAATATCCCGCCTAAAGCGGACGAAAAAGTAGATGCCGGTCATATCAAAAGTTACTGGCAGCAACATATTCCGCTGGTCAAAGCCGGCGTGGATGCCTGGTGGCCCGACGAAGGAGATTGGTTTAACCTGTTCGAAAGAATGGAAAGACATAAGATGTATTATCAGGGGCCGACGTCAACGAAGCCCAACACACGTCCCTGGAGTCTGCATCGCAATGGATATTTGGGCATTGCCCGGTGGGGCGGCTGGATATGGTCGGGCGACACGCAGTCTTCGTGGAAAACGCTCCAAACTCAGATTGCCGTGGGATTGAATTATTCGCTAAGTCTCTCTCCCTTTTGGGGTTCTGATATCGGTGGTTTTTATCCCAATAAAGATCTGACGGGAGAATTGTATGCCCGCTGGTTCCAATTTGGGGCCTTCTGCCCGTCATTCCGGGCTCACGGCAAAACGTGGTGGACACGACTGCCCTGGGGATGGGGCCTTAGCAAGATGGGACCTCTGGAAAATGGTCCGAACGAGCCAAAGGTTTCTGAACTTAACAATCCCAAAGTAGAACCCATTGCCAAAAAATATGATGAGTTGCGCTATAAGTTGTTGCCTTATAACTATACGTTAGCCTGGAAAGCACGGAACACCGGGATGCCCTTCATGCGGGCATTGTGGCTGCAATATCCCAAAGACCCAAAAGCCGCCAGGATTGGTGATGAGTACTTGTGGGGATCTGATATGTTGATTGCCCCGGTCTATACCAAAGGAGCCACCAGCCGGGATGTTTACCTCCCAAAAGGGGAATGGTACGACTGGTGGACGAATAAAAAATTGACGGGCGGCAAAACGATTAGCCGGGACGTCGATTTGGCAACAATGCCTATTTATGTACCGGCAGGGGCTATTATTCCGTTAGATCCGGTTCGACAATATGTGTATCAGAAAGTGGATAGCCCAACGACTTTACGGATTTACCCGGGAGCCGATGGAGCGTTTACGCTTTATAATGATGACGGCAAAAGCCTGGATTATCTTGACGGAGAATCCGAAAAAGTGAAAATCAGTTGGGATGATGGCGCAAGGAAACTGACGATGGAACCGGTTGGTAATTCAGAAGGTGATTTTATCACCGGCCGGAAATTCCGGATTCAGCTGGTTACCACGCCAGTGGAAAAAACCGTGACTTATAATGGCAATCGCTTGGAGATTAAAATGAAATAAAAAAATGTACTTTGATCTAGGTTCAGTCGCTCAGCGGCTGAATCCTGCCCGACGCTCCGCGTCCTTTCAGGCAACCAACCGACGCAGAGCCTCATGACTGGTTTCCACTGCAGAACAATGGAAACGAGATGTTTCTGAATTATTTTGAATCTGGGGGTTTAACCACCAGATTTAGGTTAAATTTAATTTATAGATACCATGAATTCGCCACTAAAAAAAATAGTTGGTGCACTTATAATTTTATTTTTGTCTGTGCCTAACTGTTTTGCCCAGCAAAAAACAGTCACCAAAGAGGATTACCGGCGGGCCGAACATTTCTTGCCGGCCTATACCGATTCGCTGGTCCGTCACGTAATTTCGGGAGCTTCGTGGTCGAAGGATGGTACATTATTGTACCGCGAGTCCGTTGCCGGCGGAACCAAGTTTATGATTGCCAATCCTAAAACCGGTAAAAAAAATGAGGCTTTTAACCAGGAAAAGCTGTCCGGTGCCTTGTCAATAGTAACGGACCGGAGTTTCGATCCAATGCATCTGCCTTTACGAAATGTGACCTTTTCTGATAATAGTTTGGCGTTCAGTATGTATGGAAAAAAGTATCGTTGCAATTTGGATACTTATAACTGCGAATATATAGCTTCAAGCGACGAATTTCTTTCTCCTGATGGTAAGAAAGCTGCTTTTATTAAGGATCATAACCTATGGATTCGCAACGTAAAGACCGGCCGGCTCACCCAGCTTACGCATAACGGCAAAAAGAATTATGGATACGGTACGAATAATGGTGGGTGGATTAAACGGGATAAACCTGTCGTGCGGTGGTCACCGGATTCCAAACGTATTGCCACCTTCCGTCAGGACAGCCGAAATGTAGGATATATGTACTTGGTTAGTACCAAAGTGGGACATCCGAAATTGGAGAAATGGAAATATACAATGCCGGCCGACAGTGCTATCTTTCGCATTGAACGAGTAGCCATTAACCTGGAGCCGCATCCGCAGGTCGTTCATCTGAAAATGCCGCCCGATGCACAGCGCTCGACCATCAGTGATCATATTGCCGACTACGATGGCAATTTTCTGGATACCGAATGGGGACCGGGCAGCGATACCCTGGCGTTTGTTTCTGTATCCCGGGGACTTCACAAAGCGACCCTGCGAATGGCCAGTCCCGAAACAGGGGAGGTGCATGACGTTTTACAGGAAAAGACAAAAACCTTTTTTGAGTCGGGTGATAATAAAGTGAATTGGCATGTCTTACCCAAAAGCCGGGAAGTGATCTGGTATTCCCAGCGAAGTAACTGGGGACATTTATATTTGTATAATCTGAAGACGGGTAAGCTCAAACATCAGATAACCAGAGGAAATTGGAATGTGTTGCAGGTGCGTTATATCGACCGGGAAAACCGGAAGATTTATTTTACCGGTTCTTGTCGCGAAGAAGGAAATCCTTATTATCATTATCTCTATAGTGTAGATTTCAGCGGCGATCATTTAAAGCTTCTTAGCCCGGAGAAAGCGAATCATGAGGTGACTATTTCAGACGACGGTAGCTATTTTGTAGATACCTATTCTACGCCAACCGATCCGCCTGTTTCTGTCATTCGAAATATGCAAGGTAAGAAAATCATGACACTTGCCCGGGCCGATATATCCGATCTTAAGGCAACGGGCTGGCAGCCTCCGGTTCCGTTTTCGGTGAAAGCCCGCGACGGCAAAACCGACCTGTACGGGATGATGTTTAAGCCTACTGATTTCGATCCCTCTAAATCTTATCCTGTACTGGATTATGTGTATCCCGGTCCGCAAACCGGCAGTGTGGGCAGTCGATCGTTTCGGGCCGCCCGGCTCGATAAACAAGCTATTGCCGAATTAGGGTTTATTGTCGTTGAAGTAGATGCTATGGGCACGCCGGGACGTTCCAAGGCGTTCCAGGATTACTGGTACGGCGATATGGGGGATTTGGGAATTGCCGATCAAGTTGCGATGATTAAACAATTGGGTAAGCGTCATCCCTGGATGAATTTGGAAAAGGTGGGCATTTGGGGGCACTCGGGTGGCGGCAATGCCACTACGAAGGCGATGCTGGCCTATCCCGATTTTTTCAAGGTGGGAGTCTCGGAAGCTGCGAACCAGGATAGCCGCGATTACGAATCCAACTGGGGCGATAAATATCAGGGGTTGTACAAGTCCTATGGAGATTCAACCAACTATGACAACCAAGCAAATGAGCTATTGGCGGATAACTTGAAAGGAAAGCTTTTGATTGCCAAGGGCACGATGGATTCGAATGTACCGCCCGAAATTACCTATTTGATGATTGATTCACTGGAAGCGGCCAACAAAGATTTTGATCTCGTGATGTTACCGAACCGGGAGCACGGGTTTTATTTCGACCCTTATATGGTACGTAAACGATGGGACTATTTTGTTCGGAATCTAATGCATACCGAACCGCCCAAAGAATTCGATATCAAGGTCCACTAAGTCAAATTTCTACGAGTAATTTATCGATGAATTTTAACCTAACATGCATTTTATGAAGCGTGTACTAACATTTCTTTCCACATTCTTATTCGTGTGGATGGCAAATGCAAACGTACGGGCCCAGTCCAGCCCGCCGTTTACCCACGCTGATACCCTGCGCGGGTCGATTACTCCGCAGCGTGCCTGGTGGAATGTGACATATTACGATTTACATGTCGCTGTTCATCCTGAGGATTCCACGATTTCAGGCCGGAATGCAATCACCTACAAAGTTACCAACAACGCGAGGGATATGCAGATTGATCTGCAAGAACCTCTTCATATTGATAAAGTTGTGCAGGATGGGGAGGAGTTGCAATATCACCGGGATGGCAGTGCATATTTCATATCCATGAAAGCGAAACAGCCCGTTGGATCTCAACAACAGATTATCATTCAGTACTCTGGACACCCACACATAGCCAAACGCCCGCCGTGGCAAGGGGGTTTTAGCTGGGATAAAGATAAAAAGGGAAGGCCCTGGATCGAAACGACAAGTCAGGGTATTGGTGCCAGCGTGTGGTGGCCAAACAAAGACCAATGGCAGGACGAACCCGATAGCATGGGTATTGCTGTAACCGTGCCGGATCCTTTAGTAGATGTTTCCAACGGACGACTTCGCGAAAAAACGCATCATGCCGATGGCACTACCACCTATTCTTGGTTTGTAGGCAACCCCATCAATAACTATTGTGCCGTTGTAGCTATCGGTAATTATAGACACTTCCATGGAATCTATCATGGGGAGAAGGGGAACCTCGATCTGGATTATTGGGTATTGGATTATAATCTGTCAAAGGCAAAAAAGTATTTTCCCCCGCAGGTGCATAAAATGCTCAGTAGCTTTGAATACTGGTTTGGTCCTTATCCTTTTTATGAAGACAGCTATAAGCTCGTGGATGTTGCCAGTACAGGGATGGAAGATCAATCCAACATTACCTATGGCAACAAGTATGCTTATGGCTACCGTGGAAAAGATGGGTCGGGGACGGGATGGGGAATGAAGTTTGATTTCATTATTGTGCATGAAAGTGCCCACCAGTGGTGGGGAAATAACGTAACGGCCACTGATATTGCCGATATGTGGATTCACGAATCCTTTGCCAACTATGCAGAGGCACTCTATGTTGAATCTCAGTTTGGCAAACAGGCTGGAAAGGCTTATACCCGGGGCGAGCGAAGAAATATAAAGAATGACAAGCCAATTATCGGGCACTATGGCGTCCATAATGAAGGATCGGGAGATATGTATTATAAAGGAGGCAATATGCTGCTAACTATTCGTGAAATTATTAATGATGATGCTACTTTCAGGGATATACTGCGTGGGATACAGAAAAAATATTACCATCAAACCGTAACCACGCAGCAGATCAAAGATTATTTTATTACCCGGTCCGGAAAAAATTTGGACGATGTTTTCGACCAGTATTTACGCGAAACCGATCTGCCTACACTGCAATATTATATCCGGAATCACCGGCTGCACTATCGTTGGAAAACCAGTACTAAACATTTTAATATGCCGCTGAAGGTGCAGCTTGCCGAGGGGAAATGGACTTTTATTAAACCGACCACCGATCGCTGGCAGACAGCAAGGCTTCGTATTCAGTCTCCAAAAGACTTTAAAGTTGACAAAAATTTTTACATAAAAACGGATTCGTTATCGGTACCAAAGATTGGAGAATGAGCCAGTTAAAGAGAACGCAGCGATAAAATTGTTAGTAGATCAACCAAAAAGTGACACTCATGTTTAAATTCAGTCAGTTACGACACGGAATTTTTAAAAATATTACTTTAATCGGGGTTTTTTTTATAACTACGGGGATTGTTGGGGCAAACTTCCAGGGCAATGATTATTCAAATGGTCGATTAAGGTCAACCTATAGGGATAGTACGGTCAAAATCAATCGTTCTGTGCGACATGATAAATCCAGAGCTCTGCTTACTGTTCCTGATCATTATAATAGGCAGGAGTCGGTCGTGGAAAAGGAGACTCATTCTGAGAATCCAAAACCTAGAATTACGGTTCCTGAAGGAGCAGCAGATATCGAGCAAACGAGCCAGGGAACCAAACCTTCGGCAACGCTTGTAAAAAGCTTTGATGGTCTCGGACAAGATTTTCGGGGACCACAGGGATGGATTAAGTTGCATAACCCTTCCGATAACAGTTTAGCGGTAGGACCAAATCACATTGTACAAATTGTTAATACCCGAATGGCGATTTTTACTAAAAAGGGCCAAAAGTTTAGTTCAACTGGAAAAGTGCTTGCCGGGCCTGTTAAAACCCGGAATGTTTTTCGTGGATTTGGAGGGCCCTGTGAACAGCAAAATAACGGAGATGCCGTCGTGCGTTATGATCAGCTTGCCGACCGCTGGCTCATTGTGATGCCGATTTTTTCACGAATAGCCAAAGAGGTGGATCGCCCCCTGCTTAAAGCGGGAGACCCGGCTCGTCGGAGTGTAATTGGCCAGCAAAAACAACCCGGGAAAGCGGCATCGCTATTTGTTCCTCCTCCCGATACATCACAGCAGGTATTTCGTCATAGACCCGGAAAAAGAAATAAAAAAGGATCGTATGCAATGTGTTATGCCGTAAGTACCGGTCCAAATCCTATGGGAACATATTATCGCTATGAGTTTGTGCGGCAGCACTTTCCGGATTATCCCCGGCCAGCCATATGGCCCGATGGCTATTACGTGCCTACCAGCGCAGGAGATAATGTGGTAAAAAAACAGGCTTGCGTTGCTGATCGGCAGAAGATGCTGAAAGGGGAGAAGGCGACCGAGCAGTGCGTAGTGATCGACGGAGTAAATTTTCTTAACAATGCCGATCTGGAGGGAAAGCAGCTCCCGCCTAAAGGGGCGCCAAATATTATGATGGCTGCTGGCGGCACGCAATTGAAGGGTGATTTTGAAGGTGATGGTATATATACATGGAAATTTCACGTTGACTGGAATAACCCATCGCAAACGAAGCTGAGCGGACCTAAGAAAATTTCGGTAGCGCCTTATCACTATTTGTGCGATGGTCAGCTTACGAACTGCGTTCCCCAGCCGGGAACTGATACGCACCTTGACTCGCAGGGAGATAAACTTATGTCGCGTCTGGTTTATCGCCGGATCGATGATCAGGAATCGATTGTTGCTGTACATTCGGTAAATGCTTCAACAGGTGGCGGCGGGGTGCGTTGGTATGAGTTTCGAGTTGATCAACAACGTGACGTAAAACTGTACCAACAGGGGACGTATGTACCCGACAATTTTTATCGTTGGCTTGGTAGCCCTGCTATTGACAAGAATGGCAATATTGGAATCGGCTATTCTTTTGGAGGAACGCCTCATTTTGCCGGACAGCGATTTGTCGGGCGAACTCCGGGAGATCCCAAAGGTATTCTCAGCATGCATGAGAACGTACTCGTTGAAGGGAAAGGAGCTCAGACCCATACCAACAGATGGGAAGATTATACTCAGACTGCAGTGGACCCAAGTGATGATTGTACCATCTGGTATGTGGGTGATTATTTTAAGAAGGGATCTGAAAGATATTCGACCAAGATTGGAGCCTTTCAAATGCCAGGATGCTCAGATAAATAGAGAATAGCTGGCGCTCCTGTTTACTTAAAAGCATAAACCAAAAATCGGTAAACAAATATTAATCATTTTGTTAGTTAAATCGCTATTATCCGAACAAATGAATAATATTTTCATCGTATCTGTGAATATTCTATAAGAATTCTGGCATTCATTTTTTTAACCTCAACTAAAGCAGATTTTAATTCAATTGTATTATTATGGAAGTTAACTGGCAAGGTATTTATCCCGCGATAACTACAAAATTTCATCAAGATGGATCTCTTGATATCGAAACTTTTCAAGGAAACATTGAGAAGCAGATTGAAGCTGGAATCCATGGTATTGTAATTGGTGGATCTTTAGGAGAAGCTAGTACATTAACCAATGAAGAGAAACTGACGCTATTAGATTCCACGCTGGAAATTGCCGAGAATAAAATTCCAGTTATTGTAAATATAGCAGAAAGTTCTACAGAAGATGCCATTCGAACTGCTACCCAGGCTGAAGAGAATGGGGCTGATGGATTAATGATGCTTCCCCCGATGATGTATAAAGCTGATGATCGGGAGACGGTTTCTTTTATTAAAGCTGTAGCAACGTCCACTAATTTGCCAATAATGCTGTACAATAATCCGGTGGATTATGGAATCGAAATCACGCTGGATATGTTGGGAAAGCTCAAGGAGCATAAGAATATTCAAGCTATTAAAGAATCTACCCGAGATCTGACAAATATCACACGGATAATTAATCGTTTTGGAGATCGTTTTAATCTGCTTTGCGGCGTGGATACGTTGGCTCCTGAAGCGCTTGTAATGGGAGCCAAGGGCTGGGTCGCTGGATTGGTCTGTGCTTTTCCTCGTGAGACCGTTGTTATTTATGAACTTATACAAGAAAGCCGTTTGAAAGAAGCACGTGAAATCTTTCGATGGTTCCTACCGTTATTGGAATTGGATATTAATCCCAAACTTGTCCAAAATATTAAACTGGCTGAAGTAGCAACCGGAATTGGAACAGAGCATGTTCGTCCTCCACGGCTGCCGCTGACTGGTGAAGAACGCGAGCACGTACAGTCAATAATTAATGAAGCTTTAGCTAACCGACCAGATATGTCGGCTTATAATGTAAGTGTATAGACTATTAACTTTAAATATTGCATTGCCTAATATCTTTATGAATCGAGTAATTAGGAGATAATTATTTTTAATTTTAAATTTTCATTCCTGTAATGATTGAAGGAACAAATTTTATTGGATCCTCTGCTTCTGCAGAAAATTCGGAATATCTAACGGCATCTAATCCTGCAACGGATGAAAAACTTCCGGGTGAGTTTCATAAAGCTACCCAGGAAGAAATTGATAAGGCTACCCAGAAGGCTCAAGAGGCTTTTTTTAGATATCGTAATGTGAGTGGCGAAGAAAAAGCCGCTTTTCTTAATCAGATTGCGGATGAAATTATGGATCTGGGGGATAGTTTAATAGAACGAGCTTCTAATGAATCCGGATTGTCTCATGGCCGATTAGAAGGAGAACGGTCTCGAACATGCAATCAACTGCGGATGTTTGCTGATTTACTACGAGAAGGTTCCTGGGTAGATGCCAGGATAAATCATGCAGAAGATGGGGCACCTGATGTGCGGAGAATGCTTTTTCCGCTGGGGCCTATTGCCGTTTTTGGTGCTAGCAACTTTCCGCTGGCCTTTTCGACGGCAGGCGGCGATACCGCTTCGGCACTGGCTGCGGGATGTCCTGTAATTGTGAAGAGTCATGAATCGCATCCCGGTACTAATGAAATGGTGGCCCGTGCCATCTTAAAGGCGGCTGAGAAAACGGATATGCCCGAAGGGGTATTTAGTTCATTGAACGGCGCTGCAGAAGTTGGATCAAAGCTGGTAAAAAATCCTAATATTAAAGCGGTTGGTTTTACCGGTTCCTATGGAGCTGGAACAGCTATTTACCAAACAGCACAACAGCGTGATGAGCCAATTCCAGTCTATGCAGAAATGGGTAGTATAAATCCGGTTTTTCTGTTAGATAACAAATTGTCGGAGCAACCGGGGGAAATCGCTGAAGAATATGCCGGTTCGGTAACGCTCGGAGTAGGACAATTCTGTACCAATCCGGGACTTATTGTTGGCATTAAAGGAGATGCCTTGGATGAGTTTAAAAACCAGCTTTCTGCAAAGCTTAAAGAAGCTGAGGTTGGCTGTATGTTGAACACAGGCATTGCCGAAAATTATCGTAAGAAGCGGGCCGAAATGTTTAATAAAGATGATATTGAAATTTTAACCGAATCAGACACAGAAGAGGGCAACTATGGTAGCGCTTCAATGGCTACGATAACGGCTTCCGACTTTCTTAAAGATGAAGATTGGCAGGAGGAAGTTTTTGGCCCATACACTTTGGTCGTTTCCTGTGAGGATGACGAGGAAATGCAGAAAGTTGCCAATCATCTGCAGGGACAGTTAACGGTAACCTTTATTGGTAATGAGGATGAGCTTGGCGATCATCAGGAGCTGGTAGCTATAAGCCGCGAAAAGGCGGGACGCGTGATATTTAACAGCGTACCTACTGGTGTGCGAGTTTGTTCGGCTATGCAACATGGCGGACCGTTCCCTGCGACTACCGATTCGAAGTTTACTTCTGTTGGGACAGCTGCAATCGAGCGTTTTGTCCGCCCGGTTGCTTACCAGGATTGTCCGGAGGCATTGTTGCCTGATGAATTGAAAGATGAAAATTCACTTGATATATATCGCATTGTGGATGATGAGTTTGTAAAATAGTTTCTAAAGAATACGGTTATATTTACCTCCTAGAACCAAAAAAAATTTAGAGCTCCTGATCAGTACCAGGTTTTAACTTATATAATATGCCCTCAAAACGTTTTTTTTGTATCGATGCCCACACCTGTGGTAATCCCGTGCGACTGGTTGCCGGAGGCGGTCCCATCCTGGAAGGAAAGAATATGGCGGAAAAACGTCTGCATTTTCTTGAAGAATATGACTGGATTCGAAAAGGCCTGATGTTTGAACCTCGTGGACATGATATGATGTCGGGTAGTATCCTGTATCCACCTAGCGATCCGAAAAATGATATCGGTATCCTATTTATAGAAACTAGTGGTTGCCTGCCCATGTGTGGACACGGTACCATTGGCACTGTTACTATTGCCATTGAAGAAGGATTGGTTGAGCCTCAAAATCCGGGTGAGCTCCGGCTGGAGGTACCGGCAGGAGAAGTAGTTGCTGAATATACAAAAGAAGGAGATAAAGTGAGCTCGGTTAAAATTAAGAATGTAGCCAGCTTTTTAGAAGCGACCGAACTGGAAGTGGAGTGCCCCGACTTAGGAAAATTGGTTTTTGATGTAGCTTACGGTGGAAACTTTTATGCTATCATTGACGCCCAAGAAAATTACCGGGATATGGAGGACTACCAGGCCGATCAGCTAATTCGCTGGAGTAGAGTGATTCGAAAGCGTATCAACGAAAGATATAGCTTTGTTCATCCGGAAGACGACCGTATCCATGGCCTGCACCATATCATGTGGACTGGCGAACCAAAGGATGATGAAGCTACCGCCCGAAATGCTGTTTTCTATGGTGATAAGGCAATAGATCGATCGCCTTGCGGAACAGGGACTTCTGCCCGGGTAGCACAGTGGGCTGCTAAAGGCAAACTTAAAAAGGGCGAAAAATTTATACACGAAAGTATCATCGGCAGTAAATTTACAGCTCGTGTTAAGGAAGAGACGACCGTCGGGGATAAGCCGGCAATCATACCAAGTATTGAAGGCTGGGCGCATGTTTATGGCTATAATTCCATTACCATTGATCCCGACGATCCCTACGCCTATGGATTTCAGGTAATTTAACAGATGAATAATTGATGAGTAAAAAAGAGCATGTCGTTGTAGTAGGAGCGGGTATAGCCGGCCTGGCTTCGGCTTATTATTTAAACAAAGAAGGATTTAATGTAACCGTTGTCGAAAAGTCTGACGGAAGAGATAACTGTTCTTATGGCAATGCCGGGATGGTGGTACCGAGTCATATTGTACCATTGGCATCACCTGGGATTATTGGCAAGGGATTGAGGTGGATGCTTAAGGCCGAAAGTCCTTTCTATATTAAGCCACGGTTGGATAAAAAATTGTTAAGCTGGGGATGGAAATTTAAGCAGGCTTCGACAGAGCAACATGTCGAAGAATCAGCTCCCGTTTTAAGAGATCTTCTGCTTAGAAATCGGCAGTTGCTTATCGATTTGGAAGAAGATGAATCGCTGGATTTCGGCTTTCAAAAAAATGGGTTATTCAATCTTTGCAGGACAGAAAAAGGGCTGGAGGAAGAAACCGAAGTCGTAGAAAGGGCAAGAGAGCTGGGCATTCCCGCTGAAGTACTGTCGGCGGAGGAAGTTTGGAAAATGGAGCCAAAAATAGAGATGGATATTATTGGAGCTACCTATTTTCCTAAGGATGCCCATCTTCATCCCGGTTTACTTATGGATCGGCTCAAAAATGTGCTAAGGGCTAAAGGTGTTGAGTTTGTATTTAATGAGGAAGTTACAGGATTAGCCAGTGATTCGAAGCAGGTAAAAGGGGTAGTTACTTCAGACGGTCAGGAAATAAAAGGATCAAAAGTTGTTTTATGCCCGGGGGCATGGACATCGACTTTGGTTTCGAAATTGGATTTTTCCCTTCCGATGCAAGCGGGCAAGGGATATAGTATAACGCTACAAAATCCTAAGAGTTTGCCGGATATTTGTGCACTGCTGGCCGAAGCAAAAGTTTCGATGACGCCGATGCAAGGAAAACTGCGCTTTGGCGGAACGATGGAGATAGTAGGTATTGATCAATCTATAACACCTGCTAAAATTAAGGCATTAAAAAAATCAGTAGTTCAATATTTTCCCGAATATTCGATGCAAGATTTAAATGGTCACGATGTTTGGGTTGGTCTGCGTCCCTGCTCACCAGATGGTTTGCCATACGTAGGTAATATCAACCAGTATAAAAATTTATTTGTCTCTACTGGTCATGCCATGATGGGCATTAGTCTTAGTTTTTCTAGCGGGGAGCTTATTTCTCAACTTATCACCGAAGGTCAGGCCGAGCTATCTCATCCACTGATAGATCCTAATCGGTATATGTGATCAACGCTAAAGCTATTTACAACGGGTTCTTGAACAGTATATTCATCGGGAGAAGTTGAGAATGACCAATCGAGTGAGCCTGTCTCTAAAGGTTTCTATGTAAATCTAGATGCATGAATCGTTAAGATAGTATCAAAATAGCTCTTGAGAATTGTTTAAGATTACATTTCAAGTAATGGCTATTACCGTACTAAATAGTCGAAAAAGAAATCGATTTTGTGTTATGTTAAATAAGAGTGGGCGATATATTCAGGGATTCATCGGAATGTTATTATTGTTGACGGCGGTCAGAGTGCAAGCTCAATCCGTTACAAGAAAAGACTATCAAAGGGCGGATCAGTTTATGTACCAAAATGTGGGTGATTTGGTTTTTCGGGTGAATGTTAAACCGCATTGGGCCGATGATGCCCCCGTCTTTTGGTATCGACTGCATACTCGAAAAGGTGAGGAATATTTTGTGATTAATGCCGATCAGCGCAACAAAACACACTTTTTCAATCAGGAAAAGCTGGCTAAGAATTTATCCGATGTCTTGGGAGAGAAAGTTGATCCCTATGATCTACCTTTGCACAATCTGGATTGGAATCACGCTGATAATATCTTCCGGTTCCAAAAAGACAGTACTACTTGGAACGTTGATTTAAACACACTGGCTGTTACTAAAGCGAATAGTCATAATAATAGAAGTTCGGATCGACTTACGTCCACATCCCCCAATGGAAAATGGACCGTCGAGCGCAAAGACTATAATCTTTATTTGATAAATAATGAGACGGGCAAGAAAACACAACTGACAAATGACGGAAAAAAACATTTTTTCTATGGGGCCCGATTACCCTGGACATGGAAGAGAGAGGTCGGACCTGAATCAAAGAAACGAGAACCGCTTCCATTGCGAATTTCCTGGTCAAAAGATTCCAGGAAATTTTATGCTGGCAAGCTGGACTTACGTACGGCCAAGAAAATGTATCTGCTGCAAAATGCTCCCGACGGTGGATTTCGATCTAAAGTATATTCCTACTACCGGGCACTCCCGGGTGATGTTAACGTAGCTAAGATAAAACCTTTTGTTTTTGATGTCGAAAGCAAAGAACAAACACCGGTTGATGTCCAACCTTATAATCAGGTCAGTAACGGAAGCTGGATGTGGTATGGGGATGACAGCTCGAAATTATATGGGATTATGCGAGAAAGGGGATATGGTTCAGTTACTTTGTTAGAGACAGATGCCGCAACCGGAAAAGTGGATACGGTTTTTCATCGGACAAGCGATACGTATATCGATCCGTTGAACAGTGGTTTTGAATTCTTGCCGAAAACGGACGAACTGCTTTGGCTCTCTGAGCGGGATGGATGGAATCATATTTATCTCTATGATTTAAAAACAGGAAAGGTAAAACGTCAAATTACTCATGGCGACTATGTGGTAAAAGATTTGGTTCATGTGGATAAAGAAAACCGCACGATCTACTTTACAGCGGGTGGAAAAGAACCCAATCAGGACCCTTATTACAATCACTTATACCGCGTAAATTTTGACGGGAGTGATATAAGATCCCTGTCTCCCGAAAATGGGACCCACGATGTATCCTTATCTCCCAAACAAAAATATTTCATTGATCACTATTCCAGGGTAGATAAAAAGCCGGTAACGGTACTCCGTAGTACCAAGGATGGATCGGTTTTAATGCAGGTGGAAGAGGCGGATATCAAAGACCTGCTGGCAACAGGCTGGCAATATCCCGAGCCATTTAAGCTTAAAGCCAGAGATGGTAAAACAGACATTTATGGGGTCATTTATCGGCCTTCCAACTTTTCGTCGAATAAGGATTATCCGGTATTAGACGATATTTATGCCGGTCCGCAGGCTGTTAAAACGCCCAAAAGATTCAGGCGTGGGCTTTATACCAGTGATCAACCGCAGGCAGAACTTGGTTTTATTGTAATTAATGTTGACGGCTTGGGAACTGCCCAGCGATCAAAAGCTTTTCACGATTTTTCCTATAAAAATTTGGGAGATATTGGGTTACCTGATCATGTCAAAGCCATAAAGGAACTGGCTCAGAAATATTCGTATATGGATACTTCGCGTGTTGGCATTTACGGGCATTCTGCGGGCGGATACGATGCGGCGCGGGCCATGTTCCTGCGACCTGACTTTTTTAAGGTAGGTGTCTCAGAGTCGGGGGATCACGATTTGCGCGTAGCAAAGGCCTGGTGGCCGGAGTTGTATATGGATTATCCCGCCGGTCCACAGTATGCTGAGCAGAGTAACATGAATCCGGACTTAGTGGATAATCTTAAGGGCTATCTGCTGTTGGCGCACGGCGATATGGATACCAACGTGCATCCTGCTGAAACCTATCGTTTGGATAAAGCCCTAATCAAAGCCGGCAAAAGTTTTGATATGTTTATAATCCCCAATGTTTCACATGGTTATGGATATGCTTCAACATACTTTATGAGGAAACGGATGAATTACTTTGTCGAGCACTTATTAGGAGCAGAGCCCCTTCGTAATTATCAGTTCAAATAAAAAAATGCCCTTAATAGTATCCGTTGATAATTGAAATATTAGCACAATTTGAGTTAAAATAGGTCAATAGGTTCTTTTCCTAACTAAGTTTTGGTGGGATTCTAACCAACTTTAATAAGTGTTATAAATACAATTATTCGCACAGAAATTGCCTTTTGGGGCTAAAATTTTTGAAAAAAATATTCTCGGGAGAGTGTAAAAGAGTATAATAATTTTCCATTATAGTTGAAATGTCAAATGGAAATAATTGCGTAATAATCGGCCTTTATGCTATTATAAGGGCAATATAATATACCGGCCCACCTTCTTTTTAATCGGTTGAGTAAATATTTTGCAGATAATTTTGACCCGATTTGACTGGGATTATAATCTGATTGCATAAAATTTTCAAAATGCTTAAAAATAATAAGTGTTAATAATACACTTAGAAAGAAGAGGTAAAACCCTCGTTCCAGTAACAGGGTACATTTACTCGCAAGCATGCTAATCAAATTGGGAATTTATGAAAACACATCTACTACAATTTAAAAAGGTGTTGTTGGTTGCTGTTTTTCTCGCTTTTTCCTCGATGACAGCAATGGCACAGCATACGGTAACCGGAAGCGTTAAAGATGCTTCAACAAATAAGGGTCTTCCTGGTGTTAATATTTTGGTGCAGGGAACTACTCAAGGTACTTCTACTGATGCCAAAGGACATTACGAGTTGACAGCTCCGTCTGCGACCGATACACTGATTTTCTCTTTCATTGGGTATCAGACTCGAAAAGTGCCGATAAAGGGAAGATCTCAGATTAATCTTACGATGCAGCCACAGACTATTTCTGGCAAACAAATGGTGGTAGTCGGGTACGGTACGCAGCAGAAAGAGGATATAACTGGATCGATCAGCACGGTTAAAAGCAAAAATTTAAAAAACACGACTTCGCCCATGCTTGGCGATGCCCTCCAGGGGAGAGTAGCAGGGGTATCCGTGCAGAATAGTGGAACTCCGGGTTCTGCACCAAAGGTAAAGATTAGAGGGCCGTCGACTTTTGGGAATAATGAGCCTTTGTATGTAGTTGATGGAGTTCCTGTCGGTGGCATTCAAGATTTTGACTTGAATGATATCAAATCTATACAGGTCCTCAAAGATGCATCGGCTGCGGCAATATATGGAACGCAGGCGGCAAATGGTGTTGTACTGATAACTACCAAAAATGGTCAAAAAGGAAAAGTGCGTGTAAGCTATAATGGTTATTACGGCCTCGAGAATATTACCCAGCGATACAACATGTTAAATTCCAGGCAGTATCAAAAGCTGGATAATGAGGAGTTAAGAAATGCCAACATGCCGCTGGCTCCCGCCAATGATCCGAATTCACAGTACTACGTTGATCCTTCGAGTATTAATACAAACTGGCAGGATGCAACTTTTACTACGGCCAATACCCAAAATCATAGCCTTACCGTTTCTGGTGGCGGAGAAAATGGTAGTTTTGCCATTACCGGAAATTATTTCAATGAAGGTAATACTATTAAAGGGCCGGGACCGGATTACACTCGCTATTCGGGGCGCGTAAACTCTGATTATACCTTTGGTAAATTCAAGGTTAGTGAAAAGATGTATTATGCTCATTGGGATAAGACGAATCTCACTGGCCTCCATCTTACCTCTCCCATCACTGACATTCTACATGCATTGCCTACGCAACCAATTTATAGTGATACGCGTCTTGGCGGTTACAGTGGTACAGATTCTGATATCCGAAAAGCTATTTCTCTAAATGTAATAGGGGCGAACAATTTGTTGGAAAGTCATACAAATACTAATCGATTCCTTGGCGCTGTCACCGGTCAGTATAATATTCTGGATAACCTGTATTATAAAGTTCGGTTCAGTTATGATCACAGTTTGGTAAGTGGAAAACGGTTTACTCCACGTTATGATCTTGGGTTTTTCTATCAAAATGATATTGCCAAGCTGGATGAAAACCGGGACAAATCCACCACCCAAATTGTACAAAATACCCTACACTATGAGCAGGATTTTGGTTCCCATCATATCAAAGCCTTTATAGGCTATACTCAGCAAATATCAGAATTCAATACTATTGATGGGCATGCTGAGGGATATTCTCGGCCTTATTTCAAGGTGTTGAGTGCCGGAACTGAAAATCAAACCTCAACCGGTACAAAAAACAGCCATACATTACGATCGTTTTTGGGCCGAATCAACTACAGCTACAAAGACCGATATTTAGTACATGGAACGTTGCGGCGGGATGGTTCATCTCGCTTTGCTCCTAGCAACAGGTATGCAACATTTCCCTCTGTATCCATTGGTTGGAGGGTTAGTAATGAGCCCTTTTTCGCTGACGTAGACTTTATTAATGAACTAAAATTACGTGCCAGTTATGGCCGGTTAGGTAACCAGGATATCGGGAACTATGCTTACAGTGCCTATATCAATAGTAATGCAAATTATGTATTTGGCAATCAGCTGGCCAATGGTGCTACGCAAATTAATCTCGTTGATCCCAATATAAAGTGGGAGACAAATATTTCGCGAGATATTGGAATTGATATGGCATTATTCTCCAACAAGTTTCATGTAAACGCTGATTATTATAACAATAAAGCTGAAGATGTATTGGTAGGGGTCCCTATTCCGCTTTCTACCGGTTCCAATAGTAATCCTACTGTAAATGGAGCTTCTTTGCGTAATAAAGGCTTTGAGTTTAAACTTGAGTATCAGGATAGGTCCGGGGAATTGTCGTATGACTTATCGGCTAATTTCTCGACGCTTCAGAACAAGGTGCTTTCTCTTGGTCAGGGAGGCAAACCCATTTATGGAAATGGAACTAAAACAGCTGTTGGGCACTCGCTTGGCGCGTTATATGGATATGTAGCTAACGGTATTTTCCAAAATTGGGATGAGGTTTACAATCATGCATATCAAAATCAAAAATTAGATAGTAATGGAAATTACGATATGGGGGCCCGTGACCAGACAACGGCTGCCAACTTTACCGCTCCTGGTGATATCCGATTCAAGGATTTAAACGGTGATGGTAAAATTACTTCAGCCGACCGTACTTATTTAGGTAGCGCAATACCCAAGTATAAATATGGGTTTAATGCAGATTTGCAGTATAACCAGTGGAGCCTATCGATGTTCTTCCAGGGAGCATACGGTAATAAAATCGTCAACCGTGTTCGTCAAACGGTTGAGCTGATGGATGGATATGGCAATTATGATCAATACGTATATGATCATCATTGGACGCAGAAAAACCACTCGAATACAGTACCCCGCGCTATCTATGGAGATCCTAATGATAATGGAAGGGATTCAAAGCGATGGGTTGAAGATGGAAGCTATTTGCGGTTGAAAAATATCAAACTTAGCTATACGCTGCCCGAAGATCTGACCAACAGGATTGGGATCAGAAATCTGTTAATATATGTGCAAGGGCAAAATGTGTTCACAATTACCAAGTATAAAGGTTATAGCCCGGTTATCAGCAGCGTTAATGCTTCTATTGATGGCCCTGTAGGTGGTGGTCAAAGTGGACTGTTTAGCCGGGCGGCTGATGTGGGATCATATCCCCAGCCGCGAACATTAAGCGTCGGTATGTCAATAGATTTTTAATCGAAAAGATCCTAAAACCATGAAATTTTCATCATTTAAAATACTTGTGGTCGTTTTAGTAATCCTGGGTTTCTTAAGCTCTTGTGATGGTAATTTGTTAAACCAGCACAATCCTAATGAGCAGACAACGCAAACCTTTTGGAAGACCAAAGAAGATGCCATTAAAGGTACCAATGCTGTTTATGGTGCTCTACAGCTTGATGGCAGTTATATGCGCTTTGCAAATACCGTTCCAGACTTGAGAGGAGAGGATACCATAGCTGATAGCCCGTGGAATGTAATGACCGCTTCCGGTGATTTTTCTCTCACGGCGACGATGCTGCCGGTTCGACTGATGTGGAAAGTCTTCTACGAAGGCATTTTCAGGGCTAACCAAGTACTTGAAAACGTACCGGATATCAAAATGGACCAGAATTTAAAAGCCAGACTTTTAGGTGAAGCCCATTTTCTCAGGGGACTATATTATTTCCATCTATTAAAGCTTTATCATAATATTCCGCTGGTTCTCCATACAGCCCAGGGCCAAGAGGATTATGATGTTCCACAGGCTGATCCGGATTCGGTTTGGGCACAGATTGAGAAGGATTTTAAAGCGGCGATACCTGTTCTTCCGAAATCTTATAACGGTAATAACATTGGCCGGGCCACAAAGGGGGCGGCAGAATCATATCTTGGGAAAGCTTATCTGTTTAATGAACAATGGAAAAAAGCAGCTGATCAATTTAAAAAAGTGATCGATTCCGGAGAATATGGTCTGGTTGATAAATATCGGGACAATTTTACTGTGAAGAACGAAAATAATAAAGAGTCCATCTTTGAAGTCCAATTTTCGAAAAGTGCTGGTGGAAATATTATAGGCTGGCAAGCGCCTCCCTCTTCGGCTTGGGGAGAAACGCAGGCACGTTCTATTACCTATGCACCAACCGGTTTCGGATGGGGTGATATCGAACCCAGTAGAACGTTATACAATGAATTTAAGAAGGAGAAAACAGTTAACGGCAAGCCGGATCCGCGACTTCGAGCTTCTTTATTCTATGATTATCCCGGCGAAACCGTCTACGGAGTGCCCTTTGATTCGGCCTATACGGATACTACGGAAATTTTCTGGAGAAAATATGAAAGTGATACGCCTGGTGGCAGCGAAATTGATGCAAAGTCAGGAATCAATATTCGTTTGATGCGGTATGCCGATGTACTGTTGATGTACGCTGAAGCCGAGAATAATTTGGGTAATACTCCTGTGGCATACACTTATATACAAAAAGTACGCGACCGAGCTAATTTACCTGATTTAAGCAACACAAAGCCTGGTTTAACGCAGCAACAAATGCAGGATCAGATTGCTCATGAACGCTTCCTTGAGCTTAATGGTGAGGAGCATCGCTTTGACGATATCGTTCGTTGGGGCTGGCTACAGGATCCTCAAAAACTCAATTGGTTACAGCAAAGAGATTCTGAATTTAAGGGCTATTCCAAAGGCCACGAATATTTGCCTATACCACAGAGCGAACTCGATACCAACCCCAAGCTGAAGCAAAATCCGGGATATGGTTCCTGACAGATAGTATTATAGACTATAAGCCAAGGCTATATAACCATAAATTTTAATCAAAGAATCCTCCTTGGATAAAATACAGGGTTGCTATCATGGCTATTTAGCAGTGATAGTTAACCCTAATTCATAAAAAGACAAGGTATTTAATTCTTAATTATAATCCTGTCAATATGAAAAAATATAAGAAATTTGCTATTGCTTTTTTGACTGTTTGTCTTGGGATGATCGCAAATACAGCAGTTTTTGCGCAGAATGCGCGCATTAAAATAGATGTGGATCGTACTATCGGTCATGTTGATTCACTTATTTATGGCAATTTTGTTGAGCATCTCGGACGTTGTGTTTATGGTGGCATTTACGATCCGGATTCGCCGCTTGCCGATAAAAATGGGTTTCGAAAGGACGTGATGCAGGCGGTTAAAGATCTGGGGGTTTCTATCATCCGGTATCCGGGCGGTAATTTTGTTTCCAATTATCACTGGAAGGATGGAGTTGGTCCAAAGCGTGTCCCTCGTATGGAATTGGCATGGGGGCGATTGGAAACCAACAAGTTCGGCACTAACGAGTTTATGAAGTTTGTCAGGAAAATCGGAGTGAAACCATATTTCACGGTTAATATGGGAACGGGAACCATTTCTGAAGCGCAACAATGGGTCGAATATACGAATGTAAAAAGTGGACCTCACTACGCTAATCTGCGACAAAAACATGGTTATGCGCAACCTTGGAATATCAAATACTGGAGTCTTGGGAATGAGATGGATGGTTTTTGGCAGATTGGTCATCTGAATGCAACAGATTATAGTAAAAAGGCTCGTGAAGCTGCCAAAATGATGCGCCTGACCGATCCAAGTATTAAGCTTATCGCAGCTGGTTCTTCAAACTTCCGTCCCGACGCTGATCCAATGGAATGGAATCGCAAGGTATTAGATGAACTAAAAGATGTCGTCGATTATTTATCCATTCATATGTATGTCGGGAATCCGGAAAATAACTATTACGATTTTATGGCCACGCCCGAAGTATTGGATGAGCGCACACAATTAATTCGGGGATTAATCAACAATGCCATGCACCGTGCACATCGCGGAGATCGGGATCCTATTTATATTGCCTGGGACGAATGGAATGTGTGGTATCGAGCACGATCCGGCGATTCGGCCCATGGGGAACGTGCTTTGGAAGAGCATTATAATTTGGAAGATGCACTCGTTGTATCCGGTTTTTTGAATACTTTTATCCGGAATGCTGATATCGTTAAAATGGCTAATATGGCACAGCTGGTAAATGTTATCGCCCCCATATTTACAAATAAAACCGATATGTATAAGCAGACTATTTATTATCCTTTTCAGCTTTTTGCCCAAAATGATCACGGCACCGCGCTGGATGTGTACGTAGATTCCGATACCTATAATACGGATAAGGATTATCCTATTGGATTGGGTGAATCAACTACAACACAAAAAGATGTCCCTTACCTGGATGTATCGGCTACCCATAAGGATAATGGCGAAGTCGTGCTCAATGTGGTGAACCGCAATAAAGACAAAGCTATTACGACTGATATCATTTCAGAAAAAGGGAAATTCAGCGGTGATTTCCAGGTTTATGAAGTGAACGGTCCCGATATCAAGGCAAAAAACGATTTTGATCAAACGAAAGTACAGACGAAGCAGAAAGATTCGTTTCATGCAAATGGAAGCAAGATGACATACTCATTTCCTCCACACTCTTTTACCTTAATCAAAGGTAAAATTGTGACTGGAGATTAAGGAACAATTTAGCTGCAGTAATTTAATTGCATGAAGCAAAAAATCAGAATACATATAAGTTTTGTGGTTGGACTCCTGGTGGTGGGATTGATGGTAGCCTGCCGGGATTCCGTACAAAGTGCCGATCACGAAACGGGCCCTGCCAATCCGGATAAGGGAGATACCACGAATGCCGATTCGTTGAATCCCCATATTCCCGACGATTATTCTGATATTGCCAACATATCTAATTTTGGAAAATGGGGCACCTATAATGTCCACGATCCCACTATTATCAAAGATGGAGAATATTACTATATCTATTCCACAGATGTTTATTATGGCGGGGCAGGAGTGCCGGAAGATGATCCACGTAAAGATCCCAAAATACCTATTCGCCGGTCAAAAGATTTGGTTCACTGGCAGCCCATAGGCCACGTATTTTCGAATATGCCCCAGGAGATTGTTGATTTTATTCGTAAAAAACAACCTTCTTATTATCCTAATGCTATTTGGGCGCCCTTTATCATTAAAGTAGGAGAACAATTCCGGTTATATTATGCTGCTCCAGCAAACAATTTTATGCATGTAGCTTATTTGGGATTGGCGGTAAGTTCTGATCCGGAGGGTCCTTGGAAAAACAAGGGACTGGTGCTGCCAACTTATCAGGATTCTGAATATAACGGTATTGATCCAGATGTGGTTGTTGATCGGGACAATGGGAGGCAGTGGCTGATTTTTGGATCATGGGATAATGGCATTCATGCCGTAGAGTTGGATCCTGAAACCGGCTTTCGTAAAGATCCCGATGATCTGGGACATATTATTGCATCTCGTGCTTTGCGTGAGGGAAGTGCACCTTTGGAAGGAGCTGAAGTGCAGTATAATCCCAAGTTAGATAAATATTTTCTGTTCGTATCCTACGATGAGCTTTTTGAGCCGTATAATGTTCGTGTAGGACGAGCGGATCATCCGCAGGGCCCGTATTATGGATTTAAAGGGCAAAAAATGTCTGAACAGACGGACAATTTTCCCAAGATCACGGCCCAATATCATTTTAATAATCATTCCGGTTGGCAGGGGGTAGGGCATACCGGAATTCTCAGGGATGGGGATAATTATTACCTGGCAAGTCAGGGGCGGTTGGGAAAAGATCCAAACTTGATGGATCTGCATATCCGCAAAATATTCTGGACGAATGACGGGTGGCCGACACTTTCTCCAGAGCGATATGATGATGTTCCACAATCTCAACAACTAAATGAGGATGACATCACAGGGAAATGGGAGTATATCTACTTAGATAAGACCTTTGAGATGAATAAATCGGAGGTTATTACCCTAAAATCCGATGGGCGTATAGAAGAATATGACAATAGTAACTGGTCGCTGGATGGTAAATCCCTTACGGTCACATTAAATACCGATAATCAATTTAAAGCCCAGATATCTCGAGGTTGGGACTGGGAGAACAATCAGGTTTGTCTGGTTTTTACCGGACTTAGTGATGAAGGCATTAGTGAATGGGGCAAGAAAGTACAGGATTAGTACATGTAACATGTAGTTTTTTAGTAATTTTTAAGAAAGTTTAAGCGATCAGTGGATATAAATGCATTGAAAAAGTTTCATTGGGCACTATGCCTATTATTCGCTCCCATGGTGATTTCTTGTTCGGGAGGATCGGGATCACTTAGGAGTCCGAATAACAATATTAAAGTAGATTTTTTTATGGTGAAGGGTAGTCAGCCATATTACAAGATTTCGTTTCGGGATTCTGCAGTTATTGACAGTTCCCGACTGGGACTGGTGCGTGACGGCATTGATTTCTCCAAAAATATGAGTCTTGAGTCGGTTTCAGATCCCAAAACAGTAAATGAGCATTATACCCTGAGTCACGGCAAACAACGTAAAATTACCTATAATGCAAACGAAAAGATCTTTCAATTGCGAAATAAGACCGGGAACCCGATGAATATTATCTTCAGGGTTTCGAATGATGGCGTTGCTTTTCGGTATCACTTTCCCAACAGGAGTGATAAAATGCATCTGATTTCAGAAGAAAAGACAAGTTATCATTTCCCGGAAGATGCGCATGCATGGCTGGAGCCGCTGGATAATGTAAATACCGGCTATGCGCAGACCAATCCATCGTACGAGGAGGATTATTATAAAGGAGTAAAAGTCGGCACCTCTGCTCCCGATAGTGCGGGATGGGCATATCCGGCACTGTTTAAAGTAGGAAGTACGTGGGCTCTGGTATCGGAATCGGGGATGGACGGGACGTATTGCGGCACTCGTCTGCGCCAGGATGCTTCAGGCGGCAATTGTAATGTAGGCTTTCCAGAGAAAGGTGAGCAAAGACCGGACGGTGCGCTGTATCCGCAATCAACCTTACCATGGTCAACACCCTGGCGAATTATTGCTATTGGGGATTTGGCGGCTATTACAGAATCAACGCTTGCGACTGACATGGCGGATCCCGCTGTGGATATGGATACGTCATGGATCAAGCCGGGACGAGCTTCATGGAGCTGGGCAAAGCTGAAGGATCCCTCTGTAAATTATAAGACGCAAAAACGCTTTGTTAACTATTCGGCGAAGATGGGTTGGGAATATACTTTGGTGGATGTTAACTGGGATAGTACTATTGGTTATGAGCGTATTGCCAGGTTGGCCGATTATGCAGCTAAAAAGGATATAGGATTGTTGCTGTGGTATAATTCCTCCGGAAGTTGGAATAACACAAGCTATTCGCCCAAAAGTAAACTATTGACACATCAGGGGCGGGTTCAGGAATTCAGCAAGCTCCAAAAGATGGGCATTAAAGGTATTAAGGTAGACTTTTTTGGCGGAGATGGGCAATCTATGGTACAGTATTACCGGGATATTTTTAAAGACGCTGCCGATTATCATCTGTTGGTAAATACTCATGGTGCAACTATTCCCCGTGGGTGGCAGCGCACCTGGCCCAATCTAATGACGATGGAGGCCGTAAAAGGATTCGAATACGTAACTTTTCAACAATCAAACGCCGATAACGAGGCAACCCACTGTGTCATGTTACCATTTACCCGCAATGTTTTTGGGCCAATGGACTTTACGCCCATGAGTTTAACACAATTGAATCATGTTAAACGGAAGACAACCAGTACTTTTGAGCTGGCGCTGCCCGTGCTTTTTACTTCGGGCATTCAGCATTATGCCGAGACACCGCGAGGCATGGATAAAAGTCCAGATTATGTTGTGGATTTACTGAAGAAGATTCCTGTCAAATGGGATGAGATGAGGTTTATTCAGGGATATCCCGGGAAATTGGTTGTAATTGCTCGAAGAAAGGGAGATCAATGGTTTATCGCTGGAATTAACGGGGAAAATCATCCTAAAAAGTTAACGCTGGATTTATCATTCTTGCCGAAGAATATGAAAGGGGAACTCATTTCCGATGGAGATACTCAATTCGCATTTTCTCACCGTACCATTACTCTAGCCGGCGGAAAAATGAATGTTTCGATGAAGAGTAATGGTGGATTTATTTTGCACTTGACAAAAGAAAATTGACTAAACTTAAATAATAATGAACTTAGAAAAGAATATGACATCAGTATTGAGTTGTCCACAACATATAGGACATGGATTAATGAATGTTGTACTTGTTTTAGGTACTTTATCGGCCCTGATAATTGGATGTACACAAAGTAAAACTGATACTGGGAAAAAACCTCAGATCACTAAAGAAAAGTTTGGGAAAATGGAAGATAGCCGCCAGGCATATCTTTATACCCTTTCCAACGACGATAATTTGAAAGTACAGATTACCAATTACGGGGCACGGGTCACTAACATTCGTACACCAGATAAAGATGGCAAAATGGGTAGTGTAGTACTTGGTTTTGATTCCCTGAAGAAGTATTTGGGTCCCAAAACCTATTTTGGAGCCATAATTGGTCGGTATGCTAACCGTATTGCTAATGCCAAATTTACTCTTAACGGTAAAGAATATTCGCTTCCTGCAAATGACGGTAAAAATACTCTTCATGGAGGAACCCGGGGGTTCGATCGCAGATTATGGAATGCGGAAACAACTGATGATGGTGCTTTGGAACTCAGTTATTTAAGCAAAGATGGGGAAGAAGGCTTTCCCGGAAGTGTGCAGGTAACTGTAACATATTCCTTAACCAACGACAATGGATTGAAGATTGAGTATAAGGCTACAACAGATAAAGCGACTCCTATCAATTTGACTAATCATAGCTATTTTAATTTGAGTGGTCAGCCAGACCAAACGGTAATGAATTATGAACTCAAAATTAATGCCGATCACTATACACCGGTTAATGATGAGTTAATTCCTACTGGTGATGTACCCTCGGTTAAAGATACCCCCTTTGATTTTACTGAGTTTCATACTATTGGCTCTCGATTTGATCAAACCGAAGGCGGCTACGATCATAATTTTGTACTTAATCGTTCTAAGTCGGATTCTTTATATCACGCCGCTACGGTTTATGATCCCTCCAGTGGTCGTGAGCTGAACGTATTTACCACACAACCGGGCGTCCAATTTTATTCCGGTAATTTTCTCGATGGTAGTCTGGTAGGACAGAATGGATACCATTTCGTTCAGCATGGCGCCTTGTGTCTTGAAACTCAGCATTATCCGAATTCACCGAACCAGTCGAATTTTCCATCAACAATACTTAAACCGGGTGAGACCTATCATCAGCTTACTATTTATAAATTCTCTAATACAGAGGAAAATCCCGCTAACCAAAATTAGTCATAAGTTATCAATATCATCAGTATGAAAAAGATTCTATTTTTATCCGTTGTTTTACTATTCAGCAGTTTCAGTCGTCTGGCTGCTCAAGACAAGATTGTCGTTGAGGCTGACCAACCACAAAATAAGATAAGCAAGTATATCTACGGGCAGTTTTCCGAACATTTGGGTAAAGGCATATATGGAGGGTTATGGGTTGGAGAAGATTCAGATATTCCTAATACCGATGGTTTCCGGAATGATGTGGTAAATGCTCTTAAAGAATTAAATATTCCCGACATTCGCTGGCCAGGGGGATGTTTCGCAGATGAGTATCATTGGAGGGATGGTATCGGTCCCCGTGATCAGCGTCCGGTTCGCATCAACACCCATTGGGGCGGGGTTTTGGAACACAACCAGGTGGGTACGCATGAATTTATGGAGCTGACCGATATGTTGGGTACTGATCGTTATATCTCAGCTAACGTCGGAAGCGGAACCGTAGAGGAGATGGCTAATTGGATTGAATATATGACCTATGGTGGCAATAGTACGCTGGCTAATCTTCGTCGTAAAAATGGTCGCGATAAACCCTGGAAAGTCAAGTTTTTAGGTATTGGCAACGAAAGCTGGGGATGTGGTGGCAATATGCCGGCTGATTACTATGCTGATCTTTATCGTCGTTACGCAACGTTTGCCAAGGATTTTAGTGGCAATCACCTTTTTAAAATAGCGAGCGGTTTTTCAAATGATCACTACGATTGGACAGAGACATTAGTCAAAAAGGCTGGATATATGATGAATGCAATTTCACTCCATTATTACACCTTGGCTACTGGTAATTGGCAGCATAAAGGACCTTCTAAAGATTTTGGAGAGAATATGTATTTTCATGGTCTTAAACAGGGGTTACGAATCAAAAAATTGATCGAAGGCCACGAAACGCGCATGGATAAATATGATCCCCAAAAAAGAATAGCTTTGGCTGTTGATGAGTGGGGAATATGGACCGATCCACTTCCCGGGTCACATCCTGGATTCCTGCGTCAGCAAAATTCTTTGCGGGATGCACTTATTGCTTCAACAACACTGGATATTTTCAATCACCACAGCGACCGGGTTCGCATGGCCAATATTGCTCAGACTGTAAATGTACTACAGGCAATGGTTATGACCGATGGTAAGAAAATGTTCAAAACGCCAACTTATTGGGTTTTCGATTTTTATAAAGTGCACCATGATGCGCAGCTGCTACCAACGTATTTAAATGCTGATAAATATACATATAAAGACGAAAGTATTCCCGGTCTTAGTAGTACGGCGTCAAAAGATAGTACGGGAGCTATTCATCTTACAGTAACGAATCTGCATGCTAGTGAGAGCCGAACGGTCACAGTGGATATTCGGGGGATGAATGTTAAAGGAGTGAGCAATGCTAGGATTCTAACGGCCGATGCAGTAGATGCAATTAATACTTTTGACGATCCAGATAATGTATCCCCTAAAGATTACTCCAATTATAACTTGCATGATAGCCAGTTAACGTTGCGCTTGCCCTCTAAATCTGTTATAGTTTTGAAAATTAGATAGTAAGAATGATTGTATTATCAGATAAAAAATCTGAATAAAGTATTAGTTAGAATTATTATGTCAAATTATTATGATGAACATGATCGTATTCTTGTAGCAGTAGATTGTATTATCTTTGGCTTTGACAGAAGTGGCCTAAAGCTATTGCTCATTAAAAGAGACTTTGAACCTGAAAAAGGGAATTGGTCTCTTATGGGTGGGTTCTTGAATAAAGAGGAGAGTTTGGATGAAGCCGCCGATCGAGTACTTCACAAATTAACAGGACTCAAAAATGTGTACCTCGAGCAACTGTATGGATTTGGCGAAGTTGATCGCGATCCTGTAGAACGAACTATTTCGATTGCCTACTACGCACTCATCAATATCAGGGAACATGATAAGGAATTGGTAGAAAAATATAGCGCCAAATGGTTCCCCATAGATAATTTGCCCGATCTTATTTTTGATCATGAAGCAATGGTTGAGGCTGCAAAATCTCGTCTCCAATACAGGGCTTCACATGAACCTGTAGGATTTGAACTGTTACCGGAAAAATTTACTCTGCCTGAATTGCAAATATTGTATGAAGCCATTTATGAAACAGAGTTGGATAAACGGAATTTCAGGCGCCGAATTCTTTCTATGGATGTTCTTATTAAGACGGATGAGAAGCAAAAGAAATATTCCAAAAAAGGAGCATACCTTTACAAATTTGATGAGGAGGCTTATTACTCGAAAGTAAATAACGGGGATAGTCTGATCTTTAAGCCTATCAAATTGTAATAAGATTTAATTTTTTAATGAAAATTAGATGGATATTTGTGGACAGATTAAAAAAGCGTTAAAATTACACTTATTAATTTATCGTTATGCTTTAGAATATGTGATGCAAATATTCCATTAGGAAAACAAGAAAGATCGATAGTATGAAGTCATCAAAAAAATATGTAATTGGAGTTGATTACGGGACTGATTCGGTACGTTCTGTTTTGTTGGACGAACAAGGAAATCAACAGGCAGAAGCTGTTCATCAATATTCCCGCTGGCAGAAAGGATTATATTGCGATAGTACAGAAAATCAATTTCGACATCACCCGCTGGATTACCTGGAAGGTTTAGAAAAAACACTTAAAGAAGTATTAGAAAGTGTGCCGGATGAAGTGGTAAAGCAGGTCAGGGGTATTTCGGTTGATACGACCGGCTCAACCCCGGTAGCAGTAGATAGAAGGGGGAAGCCTTTGGCTCTTTCTGATGAGTTTGCTGAAAATCCCAATGCCATGTTCATCCTGTGGAAAGATCATACAGCCGTAAAAGAAGCCGATGAAATTACCAGTTTGGCCAAATCTTGGGATGGCCCGGATTATACCAAATATGTTGGGGGCATATATTCATCAGAATGGTTCTGGGCTAAGATGCTGCATACTATTCGTGAGGATAAAGAAATTCGTAAAGCCGCTTATTCATGGGTAGAACTCTGCGATTGGATTCCCTATGAGTTAACAGGGGGGACAGATGTGCACAATATGAAGAGAAGCCGTTGTGCAGCAGGGCATAAAGCTTTGTGGAATGAAGAATTTGATGGGTTGCCGAGCCAACAGTTTCTTACTAAACTGGATCCTCTATTGTCGGGAATTCGTGAGCGTCTTTTCAATCATAGCTATACTTCTGATATACCTGCCGGAACCATTTCTAAAGAATGGGCTGAGAAGCTGGGATTGCCGAAAGATGTTGTCATTGGGGTTGGAGCTTTTGATGCCCATATGGGAGCAGTTGGTGGGGAAATCGAACCTTATTACTTAAGCAAGGTTATGGGTACTTCTACTTGCGATATCATGGTAGCTCCCTATGAAGATATTCAGGACAATCTGGTACAGGGCATTTGTGGACAAGTTGACGGTTCTGTTATACCAGGCATGGTGGGACTTGAGGCCGGACAGTCTGCATTTGGTGACGTTTATGCTTGGTTTAAAGATGTGATTTTGAATCCAATGACTGGAATCATTCAGCAGACTGAAATAATTCCTAAAGAGCAAAAACAAGCCTTGCTGGACGAAGCAAATGATAAGATGCTGAATATGTTATTGGATCAGGCTTCACAGATTGACGCGGTTGATACGGGGATTGTTGCTTTGGATTGGTTGAACGGAAGAAGATCTCCGGATGCCGATCAGTTACTTAAAGGTGCCATTGAGGGACTTGATCTGGGCAGCGGTGCACCCCGAATTCTTAAAGCACTTGTAGAGGCCACTTGTTTTGGAGCGAAGGCCATCGTCGATCGTTTTGAAGGTGAAGGGGTACATATTGATGGAATTATCGGCTTAGGTGGGGTAGCTAATAAATCGCCTTACATCATGCAGACTTTAGCCAATGTACTTGATATGCCGATCAAGATTGTGAAGGCAGATCTGGTTTGTGCCCGTGGGGCTGCCATGTTTGCAGCCACAGCCTCGGGTATTTATGATGATGTTACCCAAGCCAAGGATGCGATGGGAAAGGGATTTGGAAAAATCTATGAGCCTGAAGCCGAAAAAGCTAAACAATACCAGGATTTGTATAAAGAATATAAGTCATTTGGAAATTTCATTGAAAATCGAACCAGAGAACAATATACAGAGGAGAAAATAACTCAATGAGTGAGTTTAAAGAACTAAAAGAGATTGTTTACGAGAGTAATATGCAATTGCCCGAACTTGGGTTGGTATTATTCACCTTTGGTAATGCCAGCGCCGTAGATCGCGAGCGAGAAGTATTTGCTATAAAACCCAGTGGGGTGCCTTACGAAAAACTGAGGCCGGAAGATATTGTTATTGTTGATTTCGACGCGAATGTAGTTGAGGGTGATATGCGCCCCTCATCCGACACAGAGACTCACGCTGTTCTTTATAAACATTGGGAAAATATCGGTGGGATCGTGCATACCCATTCTACGTATGGAACGGCATGGGCCCAGACCCAGCAGGATATACCTATTATGGGTACGACGCATGCTGATCATCTTACTCAAGATGTTCCTTGTGCACCGGTTATGAGTGATGAAATGATCCAAGGAGATTATGAAGAACAGACTGGTTATCAGATTATTAATGCATTTAAAGATCGGGGGTTATCCTACGAAGAAGTGGAGATGGTCTTGGTCGCAAATCATGCGCCATTTACCTGGGGTGACACGGCAGAGAAAGCGGTTTATAATAGCGCAGTCTTAGAAGAAGTAGCCAAGATGGCCTATCTCTCACTGCAAATTCACCCCGATGCCCCCCGGTTAAAAGATTCACTTATTAAAAAGCATTGGGAGCGAAAGCATGGGGATGATGCTTATTACGGACAAGAAAATTAATAGAAATATTAAATCAGAAATTGGAAAAAATGATACAACAGCGTAAGCCCAGAATCGGGTTGTTAGGAATAATGCAGGAACTTTATGATGACGATATTCCCAATATTACAGAACACCAGGAGAAATACGCCCGCGAAGTTATTGGGCAACTAAGTGATGTAGCTGATTGGGAGTTCCCCCGAGCAGCTCGAAATAGAAATGATATTGAAGAAATATTAGGTGGATTTAATCAGCAGGGACTTGATGGTGTGATGATTGTTATGCTTACATATGGCCCTGCTATGCGTACGGTTCGGGCATTACAAAATAACAGTTTACCCTTATTGCTGGCTAATATTCAGCCGGTTCCTGAGGTGACAACCGACTGGGATATGGATGATTTGACATATAACCAGGGGATCCATGGCGCACAGGATATGGCCAATGCCATCATCCGTACCGTTGGTGATAATTTCGAGGTGATTTCAGCTGATTGGAAGAGCGAGGAATTTAAAGAATATGTAGGCGATTGGGCGGCTGCTGCACAAGCCGCATCAGAGTTGAAGAAGATGAAAATTGCATCAATTGGCAAGATGCATGGTATGGGAGATACCTTGTCGGATGAAGCTGCCTTTACCAGGGTAGTTGGTCCGGAAGTAAACCGGGAATATATTGGTCAGGTATTTAGAAATATGGAGAAATTTTCTACCGAAGAGGTAGAAAAACAGATGGCTGTAGAGCAAGAACGTTTTGATGTAGATGACGACATGCCCGATAAAAATTTCCGATACGCCGTTCGTATGTATTTAGGATTCAAGAAATTCCTTGAAGATGGCAATTACAGAGGGTTTTCTGCCCACTTCGATACTTTTAAAGGAGATGGACGCTTTGATCAAATTAATATGCTGGCAGCCTCTAACCTGATGGCTGAAGGTTACGGCTATGCGGCAGAAGGGGATACTAATACCGCTAGCATGGTAGCTGCGGGTCATATATTGGATTCGGATGCTCACTTCACAGAAATGTATGCCATGGATTTTAAAAGAGATTCCATGCTGATGAGCCACATGGGAGAAGGTAATTGGAAAGTTGCCCGAAAAGATGAACCGGTACGTCTGGCTAATCGTGAGCTGGGTATTGGTGATTTAAATAATCCACCAACTACCGTTTTTCGGGTAGAACCCGGTCCGGCTACTATCGTTTCGTTAGTACATTTGGTTGGAGAGAAATTCCGATTGGTAGCGGCACAAGGAGAAATATTGGATTCCCAGAAATATCCAACGATTGAAATGCCATATCTCCACTTTAAACCAGATTCTGGATTACGAGAATGTAATGACGGCTGGTTAAAAGCAGGAGGTACTCATCACCAGACATTATTATTAGGTGACCATCGTCGGAAGTGGCAGATGTTGTGCAGAATACTCGGTATAGAATATGTTGAGGTATAATTATACCTAATTATTTCCCCTGCTTTTTAAAATGCGGGGGAACATTTTTAGATACTCTGTAGGCCATAAAATCATGCGATTAGGATATTGAGTCTCAGGATCATATACAATTTCAATTATAAATGAATTAACAAAGGGAAATTATGGGAACACTTGCAACCATTGACTGGGTCATAATCGGTTTATATTTCCTGATTATTGCTGGACTTGCTTGGTGGGTTATCAAACAAAAGACAGATACACCAACGGATTATTTTTTGGCGGGAAGACATTTGGGATGGCTTATTGTTGGTACATCCATCTTTGCTTCAAATATTGGCTCAGAGCACCTCGTTGGACTTGCGGGGGCGGGGGCCACGTCTGGTGTAGTCATGGGACATTACGAATTGCAAGCTTGGTGCTTGCTTGTTTTAGGATGGATTATGTTACCTTTCTACATCCGATCAAAAGTTTTTACAATGCCTGAATTCCTTGAAAAAAGATTTTCTCCTACGGCGCGAACAGTGTTATCGGGGATTTCTTTAATTGCCTATATCTTAACAAAAATTGCAGTGGGTATTTTTGCAGGCGGGATTGTATTCAGTGTCTTATTGCCAGAAATACATTTTTTAGGTATGAACAGCTTTTGGATTGGTTCCATACTAGTTATTGTCTTAACTGGTCTTTATACAGCCTTAGGCGGGCTTAGGGCAGTAGCCTATACTGAGGCATTACAAACCTTTATTTTGATCATTGGTTCTGTTTTCGTTTTGATCTATGGCCTTAAAGCCATCGGTGGCTGGGATAAATTATATCATATCGCTGGATCCGAGATGTTTAACTTATGGAAGCCCATGGTACCTAAAGGGGTTGAGGCTACGTGGGCACCGGTAATGCAGAAAGGCAAAATGGCTTGGTATTTTAATGATCAATTTCCGTGGTTAGGAATGCTCATTGCCGCACCTATTGTAGGTTTATGGTATTGGACAACCGACCAATACATCGTACAACGTGCATTGGGTGCTCCTAACGAAAAACAAGGACGTCGTGGTTCTATTGCAGCTGGATTCTTAAAAATATTGCCTGTTTTCATTTTTATTATTCCAGGTATTATTGCTTTCGCATTGGCTAAATCCGGCAATGTTCCTGCTTTGCAGCAGCATATGCTTAATAGTCAGGGGAAGGTCATAACCGAGAATGCCCAGGGAGCTTTTCCGATGCTGGTAGCATATGTCCTGCCTGTAGGCATTCGTGGTATTGTAGTTGCGGGTTTACTTGCCGCCCTCATGAGTTCTCTGGCTGGAGTATTTAATGCTTGCTCAACGCTTTTCACAATGGACTTTTACAGTAAATTTAGACCAGAGGCTTCAGAAAGAAGGTTGGTTTGGATGGGAAGAGTTGCGACAGGCGTAATGGTGGTCATCGGGTTGTTGTGGATTCCAGTAATTCAAGGAAGCCGTGGACTTTATGAATATTTACAGGGGGTGCAATCTTACTTGGCACCTCCCATCTTTGTGGTCTTCTTTTTGGGGATATTCAACAAACGACTGAATAAGGAGGGATGCCTGTGGGCACTGGGGGTTGGATTTTTCCTGGGATTGTTCCGCTTGGCAGTAGATACCCCAGCCACCTTGATTGATGGATTCTCTTATCAGCATGGGTCCTTTTTATGGATAATTCATAATATTTTCTTCCAGTATTATAGTTTACTCATATTCCTGGTCTGTGTGGTAGTCATGTTTGGTGTTAGTTATGCAACTGCTCCTCCTGAATATGAAAAGATATCAGGTTTGACTTATGGTACACTTTCGGCAGATGACCGTGCAGAATCAAGAAAAAGCTGGAACTGGGTAGATGTAGTACTTTCCGGACTTTTAATTGGTGCTGTAATTGTTGCATATCTGGTTTTCACCGGTTGATAGCCTAGGTATAGTAAGATACTACTCTACTCGACTATTAAGTATTTGTAAGGGCTCATCCGGAAGTTTTCCAGGAGCCCTTATTTTTTACTGGTTGGGGTTTAGTAGTTTTTAATAACTGAATTATCACGACAATCATCTGGTCGGTCCCGATGCTCCAGTGAATATTGAGCTAAAGAATATTACTGAAAAGAAAATGTTCTTGCAGCAATATCGGATTGATGAACATCACAGTAATGTCTACACAAAGTGGCGGGAGATGGGGGCCCGCAGCAGGTTACCCATCAGCAGTATAATAAGCTTGAGCAAGCGGGATATCTAGAATCATTTGGTTCCGCGAAGTGGATCCATACCTCAAATGGAAGGGCGTCTCTCTCGTTGATGTTGCCATGTCACGGTGTTTCCTTATTTAAGTTAAGCTGGTAGATTAATTAAATTAAGGATTTGTTTCAGTTCTAACCCCTGAAAATCATCGATCAACAGGTGGCAGTCACCTAATTCTCTCGCCGTATGGGTGGTTTTGACTCCGACTACTCTTGACCCAGCCTGTAATCCCGCCTGAACTCCGGATACGGAATCTTCGAATACCACGCAATGATCTGCTTCTTTGCCTAGAGCTTTCGAAGCTTTGAGATAAACT
>Ga0102944_1000162_pt1 | contig 54978 bp, 54 predicted proteins | sample SalPonD_shore_MG_FD_78172 | JGI IMG/M metagenome (GOLD analysis project Ga0102944, IMG submission 78172) | Salt pond soil microbial communities from South San Francisco under conditions of wetland restoration - Salt Pond MetaG... | ecosystem: Environmental > Aquatic > Marine > Intertidal zone >... | reverse complement strand
TGATATAGACTTATATAACTTAATGAGGTTTTGGGTTAGGTAAATGGACCCCAGAAAAAATTGCTAAGCTGATTTAACCTTTTTCTCCTTAGGCTTTTTATATCTATAACTTTATCCTTCAGAGAATTCATATTTGTGGAAATCAATTATTGGTTTATATCCAATTTTCCTGTAAATACTATTTGAGGTTGGATTCGCCAAATCCGTGAAAAGAAAACAAAACATATTATTTTCTTCTTCTAGTAAATATTTACTTAATTTTGCGACGCATTCAGTAGCATATCATTGTCTCCGTAAATGAGAAGGAGTATACACAAAATTAATCAATCTTCCATTCGGAGTTTTCCCCGCTTTCCGTGCCATACAGACGGGTTGAGTATCATGAATCAATAAATAGATTTTTTTGTTTGGAATATCATTTCGAATAATTTCTATATGATTATTCATGATCTTTTGGTTTTTCTCCTCTTTAAAAGCTTCATGATAAAAATCTTTTACCCATTGGATAACCAATTCTTCATGATTTTCTTTGGCGAATGTAAATATATTGTTTCCTAAGGTTTCTTCATTCACTGAGGTTAATTTGTATGTTCTTTCATCCATAACTAAATTTGCGTGTATTTTTTTATCTTCGATCCATAAATTAGCGAATAGATCCGCTCCCTTTTTAAAACCTAATATTCCTGGTAATACGATTTCTCGTTTTGTTAATTGTTTTACTAAAAATTTTATATTCTCAAGATTTTGAGTATATGAAATCACTAAATTGTATGGTGGTGTTCTGAGAGACACCAATAAAACTTGCTTTTTCTGTAGAATCGCAGCTAATAAGGGTGTTTTATTTCCATATTTATGAAAATCCTCTTTAAGTGAATTGAGGATTGAGAATAAAAGAATATTTTCTGCTTCATTCTCAATCAAAAAGGGATACACGACGGAACAAAACTCCTCAATATCATCAAATAATTTGAATTTCATAACAAACTTAGTATATTTTTATTATTATTATTTAATTATTTGAACTTTTTCCGTCCGAGTAGTGACCATCGAGTCTTTTCTTTTGGAGCCAGAACTCCTCCCTTTACAGACTGCACACTCTGAACAGACATAAAAGCATCAGGATGTAGTTTTTTAATCATTTCATAGACTTCATTTAAATCTTTTCGTTTAATAACCATTACAACGAGTTTTACATTTCCCTTCATACCTTCTGCGGTTAGTGTGGTTAATCCATAACCTTGTGATTTTAATTCTTTAATTAACGGTCCGGGATTTTCCTTAAGAATTAAATATACACTTAATAAACCAAGCGATAATTTTTGTTCAATGATTAACCCTACATAATTTCCGGTTGCAAAACCACCAGCGTAAGCTATATAATATATGGGATTTGTTAAATTATTAAAAATTTGTCCCATAGCTATAAGCCAAATTGTTACTTCAAAAAAACCCGCTAATGGAGCCAGTTTTCGGTTTCCTTGAGAAATAAAAATAATTCTCATAGTGCCGATACTAACGTCTCCAACACGTGCTAAGAAAATGAGAATAGGAAGGGTAATTAAGGAAAAAATTTCTATGTCCATATTTTTTAACCAACGAAGAAAGTAATTTAGAATATGAATTCATCATAATTAATTAGTTTTCATTATTTGGTTTGGAAAATCTTGTCTTTACTCTCATAGCTAAATTTTACTAAAGATATCATATTGAGGGAATTAATTTTTTAACTATTCCTAACTTTCAAATGTTTAATTTTTTGATGAATACCACTCCAATTTTTAACTCTAATAATATTTTCTCCGTCATTCACTTGTCTATTCCATGGTTGATCATATAGAAAAAGAATTGAATTATTTTGCCCTCTAATGGCTGCGGCTAAGTGGGGGCTATCATCAATATAAATATCATATTCTAATCTAAGTTTAATATCATAAGGTTTATCATTTACTAAAATGAGGTTTTCATAATGAGTTCCTTTTTTAATTCCATGACTTCCAAGTTTTTTCTTAAGGTGTTTTTTGAACTTATTAGTGCGTGCTGAAACAATATCGATATGATTCGTTTTATTTAACTCTCGCAATACATTTAATGCATCTTTATCAATAAAAGGAACATCTGATGTCTTTTCATAAATTCTATGAAAAATCTCAAAAGTTTTGCTTTCATCTATTTCCCATGCGTCAAAAAAATCCCAGCGAGTGACATCACTTTTCTTATAATTTGTTTGATAAAGCTCATTAAATACTTCACAATAGGTGATCATTAAATCGAGTAATACTCCGTCTACATCAACCGCAATTCTCATGATCTAGATATGATTTAGATGTGAACATTATAAAACTTAATGTTTCAAAACTATTTAAAAAATTATTCTAAACATAGATCGTTAAAGTTGTTAAGTTATTAATGTTTAATAAGAATATTTTCCTATGTTTATTTTAATATATTTTTACTAAGTTCGACTATTTAATTAGGAAATTAAAAAAAATTGTTGAACCCTTAATATTTAAAATTATAATTATGTTTATATTCTAAAAATAATAGAAATTTCAAACAGAACCATGCAACTTAAGCAAAAAAAATCGCCATTGAAAAAATGTGTTGAATTCATCGAAAGTTCAAAATTAAAATTTTCAGAAAGCGAAAAAGCTTATCCAACCAGAGACCAGATAAAAGGGTATGATATAATCGAAGAGAGCTTTCATACAATTCCTTCATTGGATAAGGATACAAAAAAGATTGGTTTTGTTGATGGGGGAAGCTCTCCTCTTATTACAAGCTCAGATTTAAATATAAGTTTTAATAGAGTAGCAGGCTGCATATTTAAAGGACAGAATCCAATTGAACTAAGTAATATTCCAACTATAATTGAGTATTATACAGCAACTATTATTGATGTCCAAGAGGATGGAAAATTAAAATTTATAATAAAATCATTTCCGCGTGAAGAAGACCATAGAGAATATATCCCCGATGAATTAATATTCTTTATTAATGATAAAAGCATCAGAGAACAGTTTGGATATCTTCCTAAAATAGAACAAATGGGGGGGATTGTAATGAGATTTAGTGAATGGATATATGGTAAACATCTAATCGAAAGTGAATTGGATAACGGGGATATTTTTATTCGTGATGGCTCATTACAAACGGGCTATACTAATGAAATTAAAGAGGCAGAGAAATTGTTTTCAATCGGTTCTAAAAAGAATATTTATATTACCGGATTATCAAAATCTTGTAGATTAATTACTGATAAAGGAAACTCTTTAGTTTCAGTTGTAAATGCCATAGGAAATAATAAATTCCCCGAATCTCCTTGGTATTTTTACCCTAGTTTTCGAATCACTAGAGCTGATAATCAAGCTGATGTTTATTTTGTTAAACTTCATAGACACGCCACTCATTCTTTCCGATTTGACATTTTCCTTGAACAATCCCAAGCATTGAAAGAAGAAGATAAGGAGATAATTATCTCAAATATTGCATATAACTCGACTGATTTATCATTCCCAGGGTATCCCTATGGATTAATCAAAGTAGATCAATTAGCGAGAATATCTATGAGAGAGTTGGATTCACAGAAGATAGCATTATTATCTGAATTTGATCAAGACATTTATAAATCATTTATTTTACCTCGTTTGCGCTCTATGGATGCGCATGATATTATCAATAAGATAAGAAAATAAAAATTTCCAAAAAAATAAAAACAAAATACTCAAATTAAAAATGACAAATTTAGGAGATAAGATAGGAAGTTTTGTAGCAGGTTCTTTAAATAGACTTGTCGTAAGAAAAAAATCAGACCAACTATTTGAATTGGGTCAATTATTCGTGGCAGGGAGTAGTTTTGATGACTATTCAATATATCAGATCAAGGATTTAATATATGGAAGTCAGATACCTGAAAACGCACTTGAATTAATGGCAGGGTATAATCTTGAAAGAGAAGCCACGGATCTTAGGGTTTATGAACCTGAATTGAGAAATTATGTGTTAGGAATCGTTAAACCGCTCACGAATATAAAAAATAAAAGTCTATTTCTACCCAAAAAACTCCCCACATTTTTTGCAGAAATTTTTGATATTGAAGATGATCATTTAGATTTTTTTGAAAAACCAGAAAATCCAATCACATTCGGAAAAATTAGATCTGGTTCAAAAATTTTGAATACTGAAGTCAAGCTTGAAGGACCTAAAGTTTTAAGACATCACATTTTAATACCCGCAACCACGGGCAGAGGAAAATCAAATTTAGTCAAAGTAATTCTTTATAATTTAATCGAAAATCATAAATGCGGTAAATTGGTCTTTGATCCTCATAATGAATATTATGGAACTGCCAAAGTTAAAGGATTGAAAGAGCATCCGAATAGCAGTAAGTATCTTGATTTTTACACTATAAGAGATATACCTGGAAAATTGGATTTAAGATTTAATGTTAATCTTTTAAATCCATGGCATATAATGGGAACTTTGGATATAACCACACCTCAAAGTGACGCTTTAATATTATATTATCGACAATATGGGGATGAATGGATTCAAAGTATATTCAATGACTCTCTTGGAACACCCGAAGGAGTTGGTGAAGTGACACAATCTGTCTTGAGAAGAAAACTAGCAGTGTTATTAGATTTTGGTTTTGATACTGAAGAAAATATCATTGAGAATGGGATTTATACATTAGATGGGTATGAGACTACAGTGGAAAACATTATAAGATCTTTATTAGAAGGAAAGACAGTTATCATTGACACCTCGCTTTTTAGTGGAAAAGAGGAGATCTTTATTGCAACAATAATTACAGAAAATTTGTTTAGAAGATACAAAAGTTTAAAATTCCGGGACGAACTAGAAGATAAACCCGTAATTACAATAATATTAGAAGAAGCACCACGAGTTATTGGAAAGAAGGTATTAGAAGTTAGAGATAATATCTTCGGACAGATCGCTCGTGAAGGCAGAAAATTTAAAATCGGGCTTATTGGAATAACACAATTACCGAGTCTTATCCCTCGGGAAATTTTAGCTAATATGAATACAAAAATTATCCTTGGAAATGAAATGGGTCCAGAAAGAAACATTTTGATAGAGAGTTCTGCTCAAGATTTATCTGACGATAGCCAAACTATTGCAAGCTTAGATATAGGAGAGGCGATAATCACCTCGCATTTAACTAAATTTGCGATTCCTATAAAGATTCCATTATTTGAAGATCTAATCCAAGGTGAGAAAAATAGTTCAAAAATTAAAGAACATAGTCCAGGATTTTAAGAGAGTCAATGAATATTAAAATTATAGAAAAGGAAATTGAAAAAAACTCTTCGAAATTAAAGCAATTGACAGAATTAAAGGAATTAATTCTTAGAGGTGCAAATGGTTTCGATGTATTATTTGAGATTGAGAAGAATTACCAATTAACATATATTTTCGATAAGGTTGATAAATCAATCTTAAAAGAAATTGGAGAACACAAAATTCTTAATGAAGATGTGAAATCACTTGGAAATGAGATTCTCATATCTTTAAATTCTCAGACATATAATTTAGAACAAAATATACAATATTTAAATTACAAATTGAAAAGGGTTTCTAATTTAAAATAAGAACAAATATTCTAAAATATAAGATATAGAATGAAGATAAAATTTGCACATATTTCCGATTGTCATCTCGGGGCGTGGCGAAATGACCAATTAAATTATCTAAGTTATGAAGCTTTTGAAAAAGCAATTCAGAAATCTATAGAAGAGAGAGTGGATTTTGTAATTATTAGTGGAGATTTGTATGATGTAAGTAATCCAAAAGTAGAAGTTATTGATTTTGCGACTAAAAATTTGTATAAATTAAAGGAGGAAGGTATTCCCGTCTATGGTATCATGGGCTCTCATGATTTTAGCCCTTCAGATAAAAGCATGATTCGCCCTTTAATTTCTGCAAAACTATTTACAAATGTGTCTCAAGGCGAAAAATCAGATGATAATAAACTGAATTTATTTTTCAAGGAAGATGAACAAACGGGAATTAAACTAACAGGTATTAGAGCGAGGAAAAGAAGCTTAGAAAGGGAGGATTTTGAGAAATTAAATCGATTAACATTAGAAAAAGAAAAATCTCCAAAAATTTTTGTATTTCATACCATGTTAAGTGAGCTAAAACCCAAGGAATATAAAGATATGAAGGATACACCCTCCTCATATTTACCTAAAAACTTTATTTATTATGCTGGTGGTCACATCCATAAGACTTTACCAGAAAAATTACGAGAAAAAAAAGAAATGCAGCTTGGTGAAAATAAAGTTGTATATCCTGGTTGTTTATCGCCAGTTAATTTCAAGGAGCTTGAAGAGTTTAATTATGGAGGTTTTTGTATTGTTTCGGGGATAATTGAGGATGAAAATAAAAAATCTGATTTGATTGTACAATATATTCCTATTAAAACGAAAGATGTGATTACCCTCACCTTTAATTGTGATAACAAATCTATCCCTCAAGTCAAAATTATTATAAAAAAGAAATTAGAAGATACAAATGTAAATGACAAAATCATAACTATAAGAATTGAAGGAGAATTATCCTCTGGAAAATCTTATGACATTAATTCAAGTGAAATCATTCAAAGCTTGAAAAAAAGGGGAGCCTATGAGGTATTAATTAATAAAAATGCTTTGAAATCTAAGGAATATTTACCAATTAGAGTACATGTAGGAAAAACAAATGAAGAAATCGAAAATATATTAATTCACGAACACTCTCAAAAAATAAAAATTAAAGACCTCTCATCAGATCTTATAGAAAACAAAATTCACAAGGTTTTAGAAATCCTTGGAAAAGAGAGATCTGAAGGTGCTAAAGTAATAGAGTATGAAAATGAATTAATACAGAATTTTGAGGACATATTTGAAATTAAAGACGAAGAAGAGGGTGTTTAGAAATGATAATCAATTCTATAAAAATACGTGATATTAGAAGTATAAAACAATTAGACTTAGAATTCCCCTCATCAATTATTCTATTTTTTGGAGATATTGGAAGTGGTAAATCTTCCGTTCTTAAGGCAATAGAATTTGCATTATTTGGAATTTTAAATGCGGCCGATTTAAGCGGAACATCACTGCTTAGAAGAGGAGAAAAAACAGGAAAAGTGGAATTGACTTTTTCAGTAAATGCAAAAACGTATACGATAAGTAGAAGTTTGAAAAAAAGAATAGAGAGAAAAAATGGCGAGAAAAAAATATATGTATTTCAAGAAAATGGTTTCTTTATTGAGGATGGAAAAAAAACGCAATACTCTCCCAATGATTTAAGGAGAAAGGTACTCGAAATTCTTAATTATTCAATTACACGATATGAGAATGCACGTAAGATCCCTCTTTTCCGATATACTGTATACACTCCACAAGAAGAGATTAAGGAGATATTGAAGGCTGATCCTGAAGAGAGATTCGAAATATTAAAAGAAGTTTTTGATATAGAAAAATATGAAATCACTCTTAAAAATGTTGAAGTAATAAGAGGATTTTTACGCGATAAAATAAAAGAAGTAGAAATTATTATAAAACAAATAGGAGAACCATCAAAAGAGATTCCAGAAACTAAGAAAAAAATATTGGAGCATAAAGATAAAATAAGCAAAATCAAAAATCAAATCAAAATAAAGAATAAGGAAATATTATCTGAAGAGGAAAAGTTGGATAAATTACAAAAAGAACTTAGTACCTATTCCAATAAGTTAGTAGAAATTGATAATAAAGAACATCTAATCAAAGACACCACTACTAATCTTAATAAAAACGAGAATTCTCTAAAAAGTTTGAGATCCGAAATTAAAGATTTAGAAAATAAATTGCGAGAGTTACCAGAAATCGAAAAAACAATTAAAAAGACAGAGATTGATTTGAAAGATGAAATCAAATCAAAAAGACGTATTATCTCAAAAAAAGAAAAAAAAGAAGCCATAATTCAGGACAAAATCAATAATATTAAATCCTTATTAAAAGAAGGAAAATGTTCATTATGTGGTCAGGAAATTCATGAAAAAGAACGATTCGAAAATGAATTAAAAAGTCATTTTGATACATTGAAACAATACAATGATGATTTAAAGAATTTGAAAAATGAAATTGAGGCACTCGAAGAAGATCTCAAAATAAAAACAGCGAATGAAAAATTAATTGACAAAACAACCTCTCTTTCAGATTTAATTGAAGAAAAGGGTAAAAGAGAAAAAGATCTCACAGAATTAATAGACGAAGAAAAGAAAAAGATTAAGAAAAACAGAGAAGATATAAAAGCTATAATAAATAAATATAAGATCCAAAATCTAGATGATTTTAAAGAGTATAAAGTAAAAATTAATGAAAGATTGCAAAAGCAGAAAAACATACTTAAACAAAAAGAAGATGAGAAGATACAAATAGAAAAAGCTCTAACTGCAGAAGAAAAAGTATTAGAGCAAAATAGAGAAGAATTAAAAAACCTGGAACAAGATGTAAAACGAAAAGATACATTAAGCCAAAGATTAGAATATTTTAATGATTTATATAGTTGGGTCTCTGATAAATTCCAAATATTACTCAGAGATATTGAACGAGAAATATTAGCATCAAGTGCTCATGAATTTAATGAATATTTCAAAGAATGGTTTAATATACTGGTTGAAAATGAAAGTATTGATATTGAAATACGACCAGATAATTTCGAGCCTTTAATAAATGTTAATGGCTATGAATCTCCATTTGAAGATCTTTCCGGTGGAGAGAAAAGTGCTCTTTCTTTAGCATATAGGCTTGCATTAAATAAAATCATAAATAGCCGCCATCAAGAAGTGAAGACTAAAAATTTACTTATATTAGATGAACCTACTGACGGTTTTTCTCAGGAACAAATAAATAAAATGCAGGATGTTCTTGGTAACTTAGATACTGAGCAGATGTTTATTATATCTCATGATAGGAATTTGGATTCATTTGTTACTGATATTTTAAATTTCAAAAAAGAAAACCATAGAACTAAAGTTATTTAAGAATAAATTATTCTTTAATGATCCTCTCATTTACAGTGAAAAGATTTGCTCACAAAAACCACAAAATATTAATTTTATTATTCATTTATAAATTAAATAAAATTTTATTCTCTTTATCGGTGTTAAACAGTTGTTCAAACTCATAACATTGGAGGCGAAAGTAGAAATTCCTCCATTCTTATTTAGTCAGCCAAAGGAAATTAGTGCTCGATTAATTCTCAGTGAAGATTATGAAGGAATAATTACAAAACAGTATGGATTTATAATCGCTGTTGTTGATGTACTTTCAGTTTCAACAGGACAAATTATTCCTGGTAATGCTAATACTTTTCATGAAGTTCAATTTACAATCTTAACCTTTCGACCGACAGTGTCTGAGGTTGTAGAGGGAGAAGTCGTGGAGATTGTTGATTTTGGTGCTTTTGTTCGATTAGGTCCTTTAGATGGCCTCGTTCATGTTTCGCAGGTTACAGACGACTATATTTCCTATGAGCAAGTAGGAAATAGATTTATCGGAAAAGAAACAGGAAAAATACTTGAAGTTGGAAATACTATAAGATCAAAAGTAATCGCAGTTTCTTTAGGTGGAGGAAGAAGTGGGAAATTGGGACTTTCTATGAGGTCACCATATCTTGGAAAAACGGATTGGATTGAAGAAGATATTGAAAATTATTTTTCAGACAAGAAAACAGAAGAAGCAAAGAAAGAAATTAAGGAAGAAAAAATTGTACCTTGATTGATAATTTCCAATATTATATAAATAATTATTTTTAATGAGGTTCATATTATGAAAGAAAAGGCGTGTAAAAATTGTCATTTAATAACTAAAAATGAGCAAATTTGCCCTAAATGTAAAACTCATACTCTTAGTGACGATTACACTGGAGAAGTTATTATTATTAAACCAGAAGGATCCAAAATTGCGGAATATCTTAAAATCCATATTCCTGGTAAATATGCTCTAAGAGTGAGATAATTTTTTTTTTGAAATTGTGAATTTCTTTTTGCTTTATTAATTTTTATAGATTGAATTATTTATTTAAGATATGAATGATAAATTAAAAGTCCCTGACGATAAAAGGCATTTATTTTCTCAACCTCTTGGCGAATTGATTTCAGGTTCTCGAGAGGAAACGATTCCAATGGTAAAAAGCAAAATTCAAAAGCTCAAAATTGAGGGGGAAAAATTTTTCTTTTATATTGTGGGAGATATTGTTGCCCAAGATTTTTTAGCAAATGAACTTCTCAGAACACATATTAAATTATGTATTATTGATGAAAAGACTCAACGAAAAAAAATTAATGTGACTAATACAGAATTTTTTGAGGAGATCTTAACTTTAAAAAATCCAAAAGGAACGATTTCAGAAAAAAGCTGGGATATTTTGGAAAAAATAGTTTTCTCCGATAAACGAACTTTATTAAAAATTACAGATGGAGAAGAAGATTTATTAGTACTCCCCTTAATATCTTTGCTTCCTCTAAATAATGAGAGAATTGATTTCGTATTTTATGGACAACCCCCAATCACTGATTCGAAACAAAATATTCCTGAAGGTATCATTATGGTTCAAGTAAATAGAAAAGTTAAAATAACTGTCAATAGATTTCTTAAATTTATGGATAAAATAAAATAAGATTAAAGTTCATCATTTTTACTATTTTCATTATTAGTTTTATTATAAATCATTAAAGCAATCACTATTGCTATAATCCATACAATTAGACTTATAATAAAAAGAATGTAATAAGGTCCTACTAGTATTGGTTTTAACCATAGAAAGACCACATATAACCCAAAAAATATTAAAATTTCTACTATGATCATGATCATAGCTAAACGATTAAATTTTTGGGGCTCAGACATCCTTCTATACCTTAAAATCAAAAATTTTATTTGGTATCTAATTATTACTTTATATAACGTATAATCATCTTTAAAATTAAGAGATTCAGAAAACTAATTAAAAATAGAATCAACATGACATACGAAATAGAAATTCTTGAAGAGAAAAAAAACCCATTAGTCGATAGAACTGAAATAAAATTTAGAATCGACCATTTCGGTGAGGCTGTCCCAAATCGACTTGAAATTAAGAAAAAAATTTCTGCAATGCAGAGTGCTGATGAAAAATACACAATTATTAGAAAAATCAAATCCCATTTTGGAGGCTCTTACTCTATGGGAACAGCAATGATATATGAAGATGCGGTGGATCTTAAATATTTCGAACCATTTCATATCCAAGTGAGAAATTTACCCCAAGAAAAGCGATCAGAAATCTATAAATTAAAAAGAAAAGGAGAACCATATCAAGAATTATTTGGTTATTAAATTTAAAAGGTGTAAAAAACAAAATGACTGATGCTTCAAAATTTTATAAAATCGAAGGAGATAAACTTGTAAGAACTCATCGTACATGTCCAAAATGTGGAACGAGTGTATTTATGGCTAGTCATTACGATCGCTGGGCTTGCGGGAAATGTGGGTATACTGTTTTCAAGCGGAAAGGAAAGAAAGCTACTCCTAGAACAAGAAGACGCTCTCCGAGAAAGAGGTCAAAATCATCATAATTTTATTTAAAATATTAATTCTATTTGGTTTTTGCAGCTTTTTCTATTATATTATTATTTAATCATAATTTTTATTACAAATATCAAAATCAATTATAATTTATATCTAAAATAATAAAATTTAAACATGAGTAAAATTGCTCTTGGCATAGAATCGACTGCTCATACCTTTGGAGTTGGCATCATAGATTTTAAAGGACAAACCCATAGTATAGTGAATGATATTTATACGCCAGAGACTGGTGGTTTGCATCCTGCGATGGTAAAGGAACAGCATTTAACAAATTTTCAAGATGTTATTGCTAAAGCGCTTGATAAAGCAAACCTCTCTATCAAAGATATTGATTTAATAGCTTTTAGTCAAAGTCCTGGACTTGGACCTGTTTTGAAGCTTGGTGCATTAGTATCACGCTTATTAAGCCAAACTCTCAATATTCCCATTGTGGGCGTAAATCATTGTGTTGCTCATATTGAGATTGGGCGTCTCACATGTAATATTGAGGATCCTCTCACATTATATGTGTCAGGTGGAAACACCATCGTGAGCGCTTTTGAATCCTCTAGATATCAAATTTTTGGAGAGACTCTCGATTTAGCGATTGGAAATATGATCGATTCCTTTGCTAGAGAAATAGGACTTTCTCATCCTGGTGGACCAAAAATAGAAAAATTAGCGCAAAAATCCAATAATTATCTAGAATTGCCGTACGTTGTGAAAGGAATGGATCTCTCATTTTCTGGTTTATTTACCGCAGCAAAAAAATTAATTGAGTCAGAAGATTATGAGAAAAAATATAATCTAAATGATATCGCAAATTCTCTACAAGAAACAGCTTTCGCAATGCTCACAGAGGTAACTGAAAGGGCATTAGCTCATACCGAGAAAAAAGGGGTTCTTTTAACTGGGGGAGTAGCAGCCAACAAGAGATTACAAGAAATGATTCGTTATATTAGTAAAGAACATAAAGCTCGTTTTGAGGCAGTTCCTCTACGATATGCTGGAGATAATGGAGCAATGATCGCTTGGACCGGAGTTTTAAAATATAAATCCCAAGGGAGTGATTTGATTGAGGAAACCATTATTATGCCTAAAGAAAGAATGGATCAAATTCCCATAACATGGAGGAAATAGGATTTGAATTATCTTTGTAAAAAAGAAGAGATCATAAAGAAAGGAGCAGAAGCTAATCTATATTTAGGAACGTGGTTCGGAAATAAAGTTATATTCAAGTGTAGGATCCCCAAAAAATATAGAATAAAAGAATTAGACCAGAATTTGCGTACATTTAGGACCATTAATGAGGCGCGTGCTCTTATAAAGGCTAAAGAACACGGAATAAGCGTACCTCAAATTTATGAAATTGATACTTTGAATTCAACAATTATAATGGGGTATATTCGAGGGCAAAAATTAAAGGAAATCATTAAAAACTTAAATCAAAATGAGAAAGAACGTATATTTGAAACGGTTGGTCAATATATTGCTAAATTACATCAAAATGGGCAAATTCATGGTGATATAACTACTAGTAATATCATTTTAACTTCTAATAACCAAGTCTTTTTAATAGATTTTGGTCTGCATGAATATTCTGATTCTATTGAAGATAAGAGTGTTGATTTGCATTTATTTAAAAGAGTTTTAATGTCATCTCATGGAGAAAACTATGAATTCTGTTTCAAATGCTTCCTTAATGGTTATAGAAATGAGTATCTCAATGATTCCGAAGAACTTTGTCAATTAATAATAAACAATATAAAAAATATTGAAACTCGCGGTCGTTATATCAAAAAAGAAAACAGAGTTTAGTAAAACTCATAAACTAATTACATCGGGAATATCTTATTCAAAAACATCATTAGATTTAACTAAAAATATTACTCTCTTTAATGGCTAAAATTTGTTCATTAATTTTAAAGATATATCTATACAAAATTCAAGATCTCTATGGTGATTTGGACAAATATATAAAAAGAAATCGGAGAACGAAATTTTTATATATTACTTTAACTTAAAATAATATATATTTCGGATAAATGAAATTGACTAAGGGTATTAAGTAAACACACACATCTAATTAGCTTTAGATCATATTTCGAGTTTCCTTTTGAAAACTTTAAATTTGAGGACATTTTTCATGACCAAAAAGGATAAATATAAAGCAAAAAAATCTCCCATGCAAAATATAACCATTAATATCCCTGAATGTTATGATAAAAATATTCAAAAATTAATTGAGATGGGATTAGCCTCAAGTAGATCTGAAGCGATTAGAACCGCTATACGAGAATATTTACAAAAAGAATATAGTTTAAATTTAGAATTATTAGATTTTTTTAGCGACGATCAAGAAGAAGAGAAATAAAATTTGGAAATATTTTTTTTATAAGCTTTCATCCTTTTGTTATTTTTTCATTTTTTTAGATGTTATCTATCTCCGTTTCCTTATTTTCCGTGCTTCTCGCTCCACTTCTCTGAGAAGGACAACATCATCTTCTCGAACAGGACCTTTGACATTTCTTGTTAAAATTCTGTTTTTATCCTTCCCCTCCAAGATTCTAACCTTTATTTGATTAATCTCACCTGTCAAACCAGTTCTCCCGACGACTTGGATTACTTGAGCTGGAATAGAGGCATCCTCTTCATATTCTTTCACATCTTTACCTGATGACATAATTGCCCACGTAGAGTTTAATAAATTATTTTAAATTCTTAAGTTTATTAATCAAATCTGTTAATACTTTCTCTTCAGAACCTGCATCTTCAATCGCAACTGAGGAGGAACTAACATTAATTCTCACAGCGTTCCCTAAATCTTGTTGGCTGGATACATATCCATAAGGTATCCCTTTCTCATCACAGAGAATCGGAATGTGAAATAAGATTTCGGGAGGAGTCACATCCTCGGACATTATGACTAATTTAGCTGTCCCTCTTTCAATAGATTTGGTTGTTTCGTTCATTCCTTTTCTAATTTTTGAATCTTTAGATTGTGCGATCTGATTTAAACCGCTTTTTATTTGATCCTGTAATTTTTCTGGAGTCTTAAATTTTACATAACTCACTTTTTATCATCTCATTCAAATATTTTTAAAATATTTTCATTAATCATTGAAATTTTTTTTCCGAGTTTAAATAATGTGCTATATTAAATAAAATTTTTCACTACTCTTCATCTCTTTATTCTATTTCGCATAAGAACAATTATTAAGGTTTTTTTTGAATTTTTTTTCTCAAACTTATTTTTGCAAACTCAAAAGAATTTATATTTGAAGGAGAGGGAAAATACAAGGGAAAATCTATTTGTCCTAAATGTCAATCTGAAAAACTGGGGACAAAATTTCATACAGGGTGCGCTGGTGATGATGATTGCTCTCTTAAATTAAATCGCAAAGATAATAATTAATTTTGATTTATAAAGAAATGAGGATCTCAGTTTAATCTTTAATCAATTTAAAATTCTCAATAAAGATTATAATATAAATAATGTAGAACGAGTATATTTATTGTAAACGAGGAAATTTCAGTAAATCATCAATTAAATCTACATGTGAGATAATGCATCTTTTACAACAAAATCTTTTAATCCCTAATTCTTTAAATGCTTTCTCTGAGCTCTCGCCTTTTTCCAAATATTCCTTGTAGGGTTGATACGCATCGGCTATGAGCTTTCCGCAGCTGAAACATCTGATTGGTATTATCATTTTTTTGGGAATTACTGTATTTATTCTATTCTAATATTAAAAAGGATTCCGAACCTAAAATATTTTATTAATTTATTATATTGCTAAAATTCTGAGATTTTAAAATATTTAATCTAAATTATAAAATTTAGTCCAACGTGTTTTTCTAGGATTCTTCTTTTGAACAAGCATAGCTTTTCTACACTTATTAGAACAAAAATGCAAAATTGATCCATCTCGTTTTACATACATTACTCCTCTTCCAATTGGAATCTGGTATCCACAAAAATTACAATTATTAGTTTTTGGCATAATTTAACACTTTCTTTCAATATAATAATTCAAATTTATTCTTCTTCGCTGGGTTTGAATAATTCCGTTTCTCCCATTTTTATAACCTTAAGATTAACCAATGTCATATCTGCTGTAATCTCATTTCCTCTTACAGTTTTTCTTCGTTTCTGCCCTTCGCGTTTTGGGCGATATCCTGTCGATCTTTTTGATACTAATATTTTCTTTTTAACAGGACCGTGTATGTCTTTTCTCATTGGGAAACCGCTTGAGTCAGATCCTCCGGTTATTAAAAATTCATAATTTGGAAACCCAATCAATCCTCCCCTCACTGTATCACCAATTTTCATACCTTCAAGTCTGTTAAATCTATTTTCATCTAATGTTATTTTCCTTGACTGCGACCTAAACTCCCCATTAGGCGCTGAGATATTTAATTTATAAACTGTTTTTTCTGACATAATGTTTTCTTACCGATCTTAAAAATATTAAACTATCTTTTAAAATGCATAAAAATTTAAAAATTTTATTGAGAGAGTCTTTTACTGATGGTTTTTATTATTTCTCTTTTTTTCATATGATCTAAAGCTTAAATACTTTTAAGGTATATTTTACACTATTTTTATAAATAGCAGAATCACCAATAAAAAATTTGAATAACAGTAATTATTTTTATATTCAAAAAATTATTAACTCTATTGAATAAAATAAATGGTTTTCTATGCAAATTTTTGAAGCGATCGAGTTAAAGGAATTCCCGTACATGAGAACAAAGGAACTTACAAATCTACAGGAAATAATTAAAGTTTCAGATATTATCAATGAAAAAAGTCTAGACCGAGTCTTCCTTTTAGTTGATCATGATGATAAAAGAATATGGGTTTACAATGGACCAAAAAGTTCATTTAAACTACAAATCTTTGGAGGAATTCTTGCTGGTGAATTGAGAAAACAACTACGTCTATTTTATAGGATTTTTTCATTAAATCAATATAGAAAGGAAGATAAAACTTTTCAGGAAGTTATGGAAAAATCTTTAGGACCAGGAAGAGCGAAAGAAATTATAGAAGACGATATCTCAGAGGAATCAATAGGGAAATTTGACCCTCGTGAATTATCGGTTCATCCTAATCTAAAAATAAAAGATGCCTTTGAAAATGTAAATTCTTTACCTACCCCCAATAATTTTATAAGAAAGTTTCTCATATCTGGAGTAAATATTTACACAGATGAAAAAAAAGTTAAATCATTAATACCCAAAAAAGAAACATTTGAAAAAACCATAAAATTAGGACAATTGAATGATGGTTTTACTTTTTTTAATGATCGGTTATACTCTACAAGAATGATTATTAATCAAAGAAAAGTCCAAGGGATAGAATTATACATTTATAAAGGAGATAAAAGGGAACCCATTACCTTAAACATCCCTGTTCTTCCAGATGAACGAGTAGATCAGGCTAGAGATATTGATCAGTTAGAAAACGCATTTAATGTTTCTGAACGCCCGGCTAAAGAATAAAATAGATAAGATAAAAATGGTTTTATTAATTAATCCTAAAACAACTAAACCTACTGAAACAAAAACTGAATTTTTTAGAGAACCTAATACTGGATTACTTTATTTAGCTGCTATTTTAGAGGAAAATAATATAAATGTCGAAATACTTGATCTTGAACAATATTCTAATCTTTCGAGGAATTCTATAGATCATATTATCAAAGAAATTACATCGTTTCATAATATCATTGGAATCACTTCGCTTACTAATACTTTTAAATATGTTAAATATATTGCTAAAACTATAAGAAATTCTTATCCCACGAAAATAATAGTTTTCGGAGGCCCTCACGTATCTTTTCTCTATAAAGAGATCTTAACTCAAGATTATGAAAACGAGCAACTTATTGATTTTATTTGTATAGGAGAAGGGGAATATAATTTCTTAGAATTAGTAAAACTTCTTAATTCACACTCTGTAAAGCATGGAAATATTGAAAAATTGGAAAAGAAAATAAATAACATTCCAAATGTTTCATACATAAATTCTAAAAAAAAAGTTAAATTCACGGGAGATCAAAAAGAATCGATTAAAATTAATCGTTTACCACTCCCAGCACGTTATAAATTATCTCCAGTTAATTATTATTATACTGTAGCAAATATTATAGTTAATAGAGGGTGCCCTAATCAGTGTAGTTTTTGTTCAAGACAGAAACTATTTGAAACCACTAGATTAAGAACACATCATTCCATTGCGGAAGAAATTCGAGATATTATCTCTTCTCAAACATATGAATTTGTTAATTTCTATGATAATATTAATTTAAATCTCGAATTTTTCGAAAGGTTTTGCAAGATGCTTCAATCATCTGATCTCCACATTTCTTGGGGATGTGAATTGCGTGTGGATAATCTTTTCTTATCTCATGCTAAGCTTTTGAAAGATGCAGGATGTAAAGTGATCGCAACGGGAATAGAATCTGCGAGCCGCAAAATCTTAAGGAAAAATTTTAAATATCAGGATCCGCAACAAGTAAAAAAGGGTATAGAAAATTTAAAAAAATTTAAAATACCTGTCCAAGCTTATTTTGTTCTTGGATTACCTGGAGAAACTGAGAAAACATTCCAAAATACCATCGATTATATAAAAGATTTGCCCTTATCTGCAGAAGATACAATCAATTATTTTGTAGCAACTCCATATCCTGGTTCAAAATTATGGACAGAGCGAGAAAGATTTGGAATTAATATTATAGAGGAAGATTTTTCCAAATATGATTGTGAACACATTATTTTTGAAACCGATGATCTTTCTTATTTTCAATTAGAAGATATGCTTAAAGAGGCAAAGAATATCGAATCTTATTTTGAAGATTTGCATTAATTTAATAGAGCATACTACCTTAGTTTAATTGTAATACGAGAAAAATATATCGTTTAATATAATCAGATTAAAATTATTAATTAATTAAAAAGGACTCTTATAAAATGCCGAAAATAGATTTTTATATCGGAGAGGCATTGATTGGAGACGCCCCCAACTTAGCCCATGTAGATGTCATGGTGGGTTCAAAAGAAGGTCCTGTGGGATATGCGTTTTCTCAAAGCCTTAGTCAACCTTCGATAGGGCATGGCAGTTTACTTGCTGTTATTCGCCCTAATTTAGTTCCAAAACCTCAAACGTTAATAATTCCTAAAGTTACAATCAAGAAAATGGAAGAGGCTAATAAGATTTTCGGACCCGCACAATCCGCGGTTGCGAAGGGAGTTGCTGACGCTGTTGAGGAGGGAATTATCCCAATGGATAAATTAGATGATTGGGTAATAATCGTTAATGTATTTATTCATCCCGAAGGGGATGATTATAGAAAAATCTATCAATATAATTATGGTGCGGTAAAATTGGCAATTAAAAGAGCGTTAAAGAATTATCCACCTATTGAGAAAATTTTCTATGATAAAGACAGAGCAAAGCATCCTGTTGCTGGGATTAAAGCTCCTAAATTATGGAGACCTCCTTATCTTCAAGTTGCGCTTGATCATCCCTCAATAGAACATCAAAGTAAAGTCGTAGAAAAGCTTCCTAAAAGTGACAGGTTAATTTTAGAAGTAGGTACTCCCTTTCTGAAAAAATATGGTATGGATGCTGTTACTAAAATACGAGAATTAGAATCAAATAAATATATAGTCGCAGATCTCAAAACTTTAGATGTAGGAAAACTTGAAGTAGATGACGCCTTTAATGCTGGTGCTGATGGAGTCGTGTGTAGTGGTTTAGCTTCACCTGCTTCCATTGATAAATTTATTCTAGAAGCGGAGAGATTAGGCATTGATGGAATCATTGATATGATGGAAGTTGTAGATCCCGTAGAAAAATTAAAAGCTCTTAAACAAATCCCTCGAGTGGTGATTCTTCATCGTGGTATTGATGCTGAACAATCAACAGCCTCTTCTGGAACAGATGAAGCCCAATTAAAAAAATGGGGTTTTGTTCCAAAAATTAAAGAATTATACGCAAACAACAAATTGGCAAGCGGGAGGGATCGCGTATTGGTCGCAGTTGCTGGGGGTATTACACCTGAAACAGCTGAAGATGCCTTATCTATGGGTGCAGATATCCTTATTGTAGGTCGATTTATCACTTCTAGTAAAGATATTAAAAATTCAGCAAGAAGGATAATAAATAAGCTACCTGGGTATTCGGATATTGATTTAAAGCGTATTCATAGTGAAGATGATGATCTAGAAGCCTTAGAAAAACAATTAGAAGAGAATAATAGCAAATAAACTAAAGCAATACTTTTTTTCTTCCTCATTTTTAAACTTATTTATTAAAAGATTTTGTTTCTCCTTAGTTAATAAATCTATCTTTAACAGAAAATTCTTTTTTCTTATTCATTTTTAAATAAAATTCACTTTATGAGAATTCCAAAAAGGTTCATCTTTATAAACAGAATAAAAATCTTTATATATTCCTTCACCAGAATCAAAGAAAAATTCCTCTCCCTTTAATTTCAATTGGTTTCTACGATTTAGGAATTCCTTTACGTTAGAATCATTTTGAAAATTCCCTAGAAATTCTTTAGGTATATCAGTTTTTAGTAAAACCTTTTTATTCATAAACAACAATTTCCTAATGATTTTTCTGTTATATAAAATTCTTGCTCTAATGCGTAAAACATCACTTTTTTTAACACCCTTATCTCTTATATGTGGTAAGAGTTTTGAACTTGTATGAATATTAGATTGAATCAATGCCAATTTATTAGGATCCACACTATGAACATCTTCATCTATATGATGCCGAATCCATCCAAAGATTGGATTAGAAGAAAGATCTTTTAGTGGTTCTAAAGTAAGACAATCAAAACCTAATTGCTCGATGACTAAAATATAGAAATGTTCGGCTATTAATTCCGGATCATTCCATTTTGGATTTCTCTTATATTTATAATTTTTGTAATTAAATCTCATTAAATATGAATTTAACATTCTATAAACAGAAACAGCAAACTGATTAAATAGAAAATATTTTGAAACGATAAATTTTAAGGATTTAATCTGAGAGCGATTAAATCTAGTTCCCTCTCGAAGTTTTGTAGTAATTAACTGCTTATTTTTACCGATTAATAAACACAGCTTAGAAGGTCCGAAAAAAAATCCTTTTTCTAATGAAAGAAAATGAATAGTATAAAAAATTATTCGAAATTCTCTCATCATACTATGCAGATCATACACCATACCTTCCTTGACAAGCCAATCATAAATGATATTATAACAATTATTCTTTAAAATTTTAATTTTCTTTTTTCTAACCTTATCTAATCTTTCAATACTAAATATATCATGCAGTATATGTAATATGGAATGCAGAAACAAACCATCTAAAGATTTACCAGTTTTTGAGTCTATACCAGTTAGAAAATTTTGAAGATAGGTATTTTTACCATGTATTAGAGAAGATAAATCTCTTAATGAAAGATAATGATCAAGAAAACTAGAAAATTGAATCAGAATATTAAAAATAAGTACATATTTAGAAGAAAAACTCTCTAAATATTTTTTTATAGCTAAAATAGAAACATTTGCTTCACTTTTTAAATGATTTTTAATACATTTGTAAAATTTCTCAAGAGTAATAAAATCAAAAGAATGCTTAATACCAGATTTAATTTTTGCCTTAAGTTTTTTAACATAGCCACTACCCAAGTCTAATTGTCTCTCAAGTTCAGCATTGGTGACTCGACCGCCCCATATTTGAATATTGCTATTTTTAATTTTTAATTCATTTCTAATTATATTCAATAGTCTAATAGAAGGATGCATTCTTTGAAATTCAGGATCATTAAAATATTCATTTAATTGATCTTTTACAGACAGATGAGAATCATACATATAACCAAAATTATTATCCTCAAGAAAATCAACAATTTTTTTAATTGTGAATTCAGAGCAATTATAGATTTTAGTTAAATCATCATATTTAAATAGAGTCTTAGAAAAAATTATTTCACACATAACTTTGCCAATCGTGGAAATATAATCTTCCTTGTTATGAAGAGCCTCTATCCCCCTTTTATTGATAAATGAATTTTGATCAATCAATTCATCTAAAATTTTGCTAATAATTTGAAAATCATCAAAATCTGAGATATCTAAACCTTTTTTAGTGATATACTTGAAAATAACTGAATAAACTTCAATAGGATTATTAAAAGCTCTTATTAAATTTACATGAATGTGAAGATTATCTTCTTCTTTATTTATTTGCTCAAAATACCTATTTTTATTATTCTTCAAATGATCTATGCTATCTTTTTCTTGTTTAATTTTCTCAAATAAAGGATAAAAAGGTACCCCATAATTTCTAATTAAGATTTTATTTATCGCATCTAAACCTAACACGATATCAGTTTTGAAATTCTCCCTCATATTGTTTATAAGCAAGAAATTGTCAGTATAAGTCTGATCTTTTACGTAAAACTCCACATCTGAAATAAAATCACCTCGTTTTGAAATATTTAATACCCCTGAAATTATGACCTTTTTTCTTTTCTTCTCGGTGAAAAATTCATCAGCGAATTTGCGGGGCATAATCGAAATAAAGGACCCAGAATCAAGAAACGTGGTAAAGGATTGACCTCTAATCTTAATTATAAAAGGTTCATCAGTTCTAAGTGATTTTCCGATTGGTGACGCATAAAATGATTTTATAACGTTGCTAATATCAAGTTTAGAAAATATCCAAAAGAGAGGTTGCGTGAGAATTCTATTCTTTTTTCTATTATCTATAATAAAATAATTACGCAAGTGCTTATCAAGAATAATAGTATCTCGATAGGATACCAGAGGCGTTTGTGTATCTTTTAATGTGTGTGCGGCATTATGAGAATTTAAAAGGAAAGATCTTAACGCTCCAAAATTTGAATCTTCTGGCTTGAAGAGATCTCCATTTTGAAGTAGTAAATAAATAAAAACTTCGACTTGAGTGAGAGTGAGATTAAATAGAGATGCAATATCTTTAAATAATAATTTTCTTTGTTCATTCACATAATAGTTGTGTGCGAAATGCATATATTCCTTCCATTTATCCAGATAATAAAATCCAAATATTTCACTATATCGTACGTATTTCGGGATTAACTCCAGTAAATATTTCTCGAATTGAGTATAAGAGAGTTTTTCAGATATTGTGTGAAAACGCGAGTCACTCTTTAGGAACTCTTTAAATTCTTTATATGTTGCTTTTATACTCGCTTTTGAGAAAATGTAATGTGAAAGGAAGAATGTTTTCAGTAATTCTTTTATGAGAGAGGGATATTCGACATAATTTGGCACTATTTGGATTGTACTTTTCCTTTTGTGTTGTATTTTAAGAGGAAAACTCTCTTTTTGTTTCTCGTATATTGCTAAAAATTCTATAAGATTTTGAAGTTCTTTTTTAGCATCTTGATTCATATTAAATATGTTTTGTAAATGGTTGAATAAACTGCTAGATTGTTTCCGCAGATAATTTTCTATGAGCAATTTAAAAGATCCGATAATCCAATACAAATTTCTGCTGTTCATAACTTTCGTTTGATTGGTCAAATATTTAACTTGTTCGAAATAAGAAAGGATTGCATCAAGATATTCGCTTTTATCAGATACCAGAATCTTCACTTTATTAAGAGTATCGAATTGAATCTCATGATTTACTCCATCAGTCATCAATTGCTCATTTAATTTAATTTGTTCAATATACTGAGAAAAGTGAGTTTTTAAGTTATTATTATCTGCTGAGTTCCAAAATGAGTTAAATATTTCTATGGATTTCTTCTCGATCTCTGAGTACATTTCAACCAATCGGCGAGGAATAGATAGAGTATTAAAATTATACTCGAATGAGAATAATTCGTTCCAACTTGGAATTTCGGATTCATCATCATATTTTTGCGATTTTATCCCAAACCCTTTCTTATAGGAAGATGTTTTTATTATCCTTAAATTGCTGCTGAAATTCCCATTCACATCTAAAAGAAAAGGATATTCCTCCATCCTCCGCTTGAATAATTTTTTTTTTAGTTTTTTTGTCAAGATAAGAGAATCAGCATTTAAATAATGTGCTAAACTAAGATGATATTGAATGTAAAAGTTCCAATAATCTTCCTCAGAGAGGCTTAAAGGATCATAAATTACTAATTTTTTAGGTGAATATTCCTCATAATAAATCCTTGAAAATACCAGAGTCTTAATAAAATTACTGATGGACGCAATATGTAATAAAAACTCATTGATAAATTCTGTAAACCCTTTCTCGCTTATAAAATTGATAATGCTTGGGGCACAGGTATACTTGACAGATCTTTCCTTAACTGAAGCATATAATTCTGGGGGTAGTGTATTTTCGTGTTCATTATAATAATATAGAAGCGTTAGAATAACATCTGCACCTAACACTACTACTTGATTTTTTTCTCTTTTAAGGGTATTTAGATGAATCAATAGCTTATCTATATTTTTGAATCCGTGATAATAAAGATAAGAATTATTAGAGTTTATATTAGCAAAACGATTTACTCTCGCTGGGAACTCTGCTAACAAACTTTTATAAATCTTTTTCATCTTAGGTTTTTTCTTACCATATTGAGTTAAACCAAGATCTTTAATTAAATGCTTTGGGGAAATCTTATCAGTGTAAAGAGATTCCGCTATTTCTTCTAAGGACTCAGGAACAATCGAATCGACATTTTTTGGCTCACCTTCTCCAGTGCTAATATAAAACTCATATTTATCCGAATCATAGGCCATATCATTCAATCGTATCGGAATGAATTCGTCAAATAATTCCTGAAAGGTTTTTATTTTTAAATCTGGAAGTGAACTTCCGTCATTTTTAATATCATTTTCAATTGCCCCTCTTGTAAGCGAACTCTTCTGTATCTTACGATAAGTTGCTTTAGTGAGCTTTTTATACTGTTTTGAAGTGATATAGATCCCGCAATCATGTGAAACTGATAAGAGTAAGTGAGAGAAAATACAATTTGTCAAGGCTGAATCGTATAATTTAAAGTGATGTACATTAAGAGAATTAATTTGATAAGAAAATTGTAAATCCTCCCTCTCTTTCCCGATACTCTTTTCTAAAATCTGTAAGCGCGAAAGAAGAGGCATTTCACCTTTTTTATTTATATTTTGAGTTTGAAGGAGATGTGAGATATAAAAAAATATGGGAGTTGAAAAAATTAAGGTGATATTATAGTTATTGATAAGATACGTGATACTTTTAGGAAGGGAATTCTCAATTAAATAAAATTTGATGAGTTTAATTGTAATATGGGGTCCTAAGAATACTTTACTATTTCTTAGTGTTTGCTTATTAAAGTTTTGACCTATTTGAGAATACATTTCTAATTCCTTTTTATGTTTTTAACCATCAAAAAAATACAGATCTTTATAAATAAAAAAAATCGCGAAGATCCCAAATCTATTTTTTATTTAAATATATACAGTTCATTTCATCCTCAAATACTCAAGAGCAAAGCAAAGAGCTAATAAAATGCCAAATAATAAAATATTCAGACTCACATCCCAAAAGGAAGAGAAAATCGATATATTTTCTTTACTATTAACAGGGTTTCTTGCCATTTCGCTCCTATATGAGGCAAGATACATAGTAAGTAAGAACCCTCAATTGAAGAAAATTGGATTTATGGCAGTGGGATTAGGCACATTAAATTTTATGGCGATTTCGATCACGGCTCTTTTAATCTCCATAGGTATAATTAAAATTCATAAATTCTCTCTCGGACATAATGAAAGTATATCAATAAAAATTATTATCGCAACGGATGACACTCTTGGAAAGGATTATTCTTCGAAAATTCAATAATCTCCTTATTTGATAAATTTACATCAATATTTTCTATTCTTATGTTATAATATCATAATACCAATTAGCACCAATATATAAAACTATTCCCATAACCAAGAACAGAACTCCAGCAATTAAAGCTCTGATCGCTTTTTCTTTTAAATCATCTCTTAATATACCTAAAATTCCAAGGATAATGGCTATTAGGTTAAAAAATATTACGAAAATAAAAATCAGAGTGAAAATTTGGCGAAAAAATAATCCAATAGTGAAAGAAATAAAAAAATTGACAATAAAAAGTATAAAACCAATCAGTGCAACATCAAATCCGAATTTACCATATAAATTTTCTCCCATTTTTTAAACACCACTATTTTGATTTTGTCTTAATTAATTTTTAATCAAATATAATTTAAAAATCTCTAAACTATGATATTGACAAGAAATTCTCAAATATAATATCAATATACATATATTTTGTTTTCATATCAAAATTTTATGATTCTTTTTACAATTATTTAAAAAGCTTTATTGAAAAATTTAAATCGTTAATAAGAATTGTATATCTGATGAATAAATAAAAAGTAAAAAGAAAATTTATTTTATGGGGCGTGAGTTCGCCTGAAATATTGGACCGATGAAACTACTATACAATTTTGCGTAAGCCTCTTGATTACTTATAATACTAATCATATCAGTCTCTTTATCCGTAAATGGACAGATAATGACTTCTTCTGCATCACGGGTGACTGCATAATAATCACCCTGTTGTGCTAGTTGTCGGAATTGGATGTTTCCCAATTGCTTCATTTTTCCGATTATATTACCATATTGTCCCATATCAAAATTACTCGTAAGCATGAATCTAGCGGCTTTTTTCTGAAATGCATATTCAGATATAACTTGGAGTACATCCGGAACTGGAACTGGAGTCACAATAATTATAGACGATTTTGTTCGATATACTGCATCCTTTATCGCCGAAATCAACGCGTGCTTGCCTACTGTATGCCAAGTGGTAATTTTTGATATTTCGGGAATTGATTTTGATGCTTGAAAAATATCCATTACTTTCTCCTCATTCACTTCTCCTTTTTCTGTTGCATCATCAATTGAATTCATAAATTCTAACGTAAAATCTGCAATAGCATCTTTAATATTTTGGGTAGTTGCTCTTGTGGTGTCAGAAAGGCTGTTCTGTAATTTTGTTGCGTTATCATTATATTTTGACTTATGATCTTCAAGCATATTACCCAAATTTGAATTTAATTCCTTAGATTCATTATCCCACTCTGTAATATGCCCATTTATTTTATCCGATACATTTCTTTTTGCATCGCTGAATTTATAATCAACATCTTTTGTCCATGTTTCATTTTTGAGTTTAATTTCTTCGTCAAATTCGGTATAATGCCGCAAACTGCCCTGCTGATGGCGATTAATAGTTTCATCATATTTTCGATGATGCTCAGCAAAAGATTTCTCCACAGAGTCCTTTAATTTAATAGTGGTATCAGAACAATCATCAATTCCAGATTTAAAAGTATCATCAATTTCTACTGTTAGATCAGAAGCTAAATTCTCAAGTTGGACGTCAACTTTTTCATGTGCTTCTTGATTAAGCTCTGTTGTTTCTCCTGATAATTTATTATTTTCCTTTGAAATAGTTTCAGTTAGTTCGCTTTTCACTTCTTCCGTGGTATTTTTGTCGGTTGCTATAAATCCTTCACTTTCATTAACAAAATCCTCTTTTAAAGGTTTAGAATATGTAAGGATATCCTCTCTTACTTGAGCATAACGGGCTTTATATTTTTTATGCTGCCCATATAGTAATGCTTTGAAAGCAGAACCTCTACTTGCTAAATCATCAGATAAATCAGTAAAACGACCAGAAATCTCTAATAAGTTTTCTATTAATTGAACAGTTTTATTTTTAAAATCTGTTGTTTGTTTATCAACTTCTGCGTGTTTATTATTAAAAGTTGCTTTCAAATCTTGTTGTAAAACATCGGTTGTATTTTTCAGATGATCAATATGGCGAGTTAATAAGGTATCTATCTTATCTTTTAATTCCTTGACAATCTTATCCATCCTGTCAAGATATTTTTCCAGAATCATTTCCGTTTTGGGTTTAAGCTCATTCGCTGTGGTTCTATGACGTTCTACGTGTCCATCCAAATCTTTCTTTATTTCTGTTTCTAACGCACCAATCCTGTTTGAGAAATCATCTAATAGATCCGATATAATGCCTTTTAAGTTAGTTTTTGTCTGATTAATTTCATTCTCATTATTTTGCACGAAAGATTCTGAAATGTTTTTCAAATCAGTATTTAAGGAATCCATTATAGAATGAATATTAGATTCAAGATTCTTTTCTGTGTTTGTGAATCTCTCCTTAGCTCCGTTTATTCTATTCTGTTTATTTGTATTTTTAACGTCAGAATCTTCAAAGAAATTATTGATTTGTGAACTTACTGCATTTTCCACTTTTTCAATACTCTGATTTTGAATTCCTTCAAGTTTTTCAAAACGATTTGATTGATCTGTAAGTACTCTATCCTTAATATCAGCGACTTCTTCTCTAAATGTCTCGGACTCATTAATAAATAATTCAAAATAAGGCTCAAGAGGAATATATCTCGTCACAACTCCCTCAACTTCCTTAAGGAACCCCTTATCTACGAGTTTATTGGTAATCTCGGCAACTTTATCAAATTCTAAAGCATCTTCATCTTCCTCTTCAAAGGAAAAATATATCTCTGAAACTGTCGCGCGAGGAACCCTGAGGTAAACTAAATATATTTTTATATCATCTTCATCGAGACCATATCGTGTGAAGATTTTTTTTGTAAATTCTTTCAACATAGAAATTCTCCGTCCTTCTAATTAAAATATAAATAAATTAACTATGAATATTATAAATACTGAATGATTTTTAATTATTTATTTATTAATATATTCACTTAAAAATTTAATTTTGCGCATACCATATTCAATTTTTACTCTTATAAATCAATTAATTTAATCCGATAAATCTTACATTATAAAAGGTAAATATTGAACTGACTTCAGAAGAAATTGGCAAAGCGAATGATTATTAGATTTTAATAGTAATATTATCGAACATTTGGAGATCTCCATATGTACTATTTATAATTGGCATTCCCCATGCCTCTAATGAAATAATTGTGTGAGAAGTTTGCCGTATTATTTCCATAAAACAAAAATGATGGGTTTTTTCGGCTCGTGCTATATATTCATAATCATAAGTATCGTAGAGAGGAGCTCCTGCACCTCCGGATACAAAATAAATCGGATCATAGAGATATTCATAATTATATTTTTCTGAATCATAGAATGTATAATTCTCTGGATCCAAACTTGATTGATTAATTATTGGATAAGACCTTTCATAATGATGATTATGTCCGGAAAATATACAAGAAACATTGTATTTTTGAAATAGTGGAGGCCACTCTTTCCTATGCTCAACATCAGAGCGGGTAGATAATAATGGATGATGCAAGAGTACAAAATTGATTTCATTCTCTTGAGAATATTCGTATAGTGTTTTGTTTAACCAATCTGTCTGTTCATCTTCTTGAAATGAATCATAATATCCATTTGAATTCAAAATAACAAACCCGCAATTACCAAAGACAAAAGAATAATATCGCTTATAATCTAAAAATCCGGGATATAGATTATTATACATTAGAGTATTCAAACCTCGTTCATGATTTCCTTCTAAAAACAGGCCAATATTATGGGAATATAATTCTTCCACATTTTCGAAATAATTATTCCATTGAGATTGTATTCTTCCCTCCTCCACAATATCTCCCGAATGAAATGAAAAATCAGAATTTTTCTCTACAGAAAAGTTATTCATTCTATTAGCTAAGGCAGTTCTCTCTTCCACTTCTGTTCTTGAATCCCCATACACTAAAAAGCTAAAATTTTTAATACTAGTTCTATTTGGTAAAGATTTAAAAAATGAAACCTCTTTATAATTATACTTGTCAGACATAACTCTATAAAAATAAGTAGAATTAGGAATCAAATCATTCAAGATAACAGAGTAAGTGTGTGTGTTATGAATATTAAAATATGAAGCATTACAAGATTTATTATTGGATAAATCATCATTTAAAGAATATTCCACCAAGGGGGCAGGAGCATTTTTTTCTGTATACCATGAAAGTATAATAGTTCCATTAAGATTTTGAAAAGTAGTTAACCTAATACCTTTTGGGGTAAGATCATCTTCCTTATAATTAAAATCATCATCATTACCATCATTATTTAAACTCTGTGGAATCAGAATGAATAGGTAACTTAATATTAAGAAAACGAGAATAATAAATCCTATAATGGGCTTTTTATTCTTCATTTTATAATTTTATTAGTTTAGTTAATATAAAAATTAAATTGAAATTCTTATTAGGTTAGAAAATTGATTCTATCTAATGTTATAAATTTGAAAATTCTAATAAAAAAGTTCCTTTAATTGCTGTTTTAACTTTCGTGGTGGGAATTTAGGTTCTCTTTCAATAGTCAGTAATCCATTTATTTCTTGAAATTGATCATAAAGTTCTGTATAACAAACTCCGCTTATATATTCTTTTCTTTTATCAAATTCCTTCAGAAGGTTAACAACTTGATTAAGCAGATCTTCAGGAGAATCTGCTTTTCCATATCCAACTTTTTTCTCGATATTATTATGTAAATCTAAATGGAATCCACCTATCTCACTATATATGATAGGTTCATTTTTATAACCGAAATTTTCTAAATAAATTGCGCTTTCATACTTTTTTGGATATTTCATCTCAAGTTCTTCATTAAAATCTTTAGGTAATAGATTTGAATCGTGATAGAAATGTTTTGTACATAAATCAGTTTTCACATGAAACCAACCATCATCATCTATTACTAAACGAGTTGAATCTAGTGATTTCACCAGATAATACATGGAAAGGGTGTAATTTATTTTCTTGATATCACAATCTGCCCCTGGAACGCCCCACGCTTCATTAAATATTGTCCATGCAATAATTGAGGGATGATTATAATCTCTTTGAATCATTTGGATGTACTCATTAATAAATCGTTTTTGTGCTTTTATAGAAAATGCATATGCTGCCCCTAACTCACTCCATATTAAAACTCCTTTTTTATCACACCAATATAAAAATCTTGGATCAAATGCTTTTTGATGGGTTCGCAATCCATTAAAACCAAATTCTTTGATAAATTCTATATCTTTTTTAAACGCTTCATCTGAAGGCGCTGTGTAAAGCCCATCAGACCAATATCCTTGAACTAAGAATAACTTTTGATAAATTGGTTTTTTATTAATTAAAACTACTCTATTTTTGGTAGTTACATTACCATTGGATTTAATTATTTTTATGGGACCATCCGAGATTGATATTTCTCTCATACCGAAATAAGATCTAATTTTATCATATCTTTCTCCTGTTTCTTTATTATAGATTGTCAAAATAAGGTCATAAAGGAATGGATTTTCAATATCCCATAGATTTAATTTTTCTTCTGGGATCTCCATTTTAAATTTAAAAGAGTTGAGGGGATATATTTTTAATATTCTCTCTTCTAATCCTAAATCCAATTCCACCAAATTTCTTCGTTTCCGTCTCCCCTTAATCTTTCCTAAAAAGTCTAATTTTGTTTGATATTCTGTAATTTCTTTATCATCACTTGTAATCAGAGCTTTAATTCTTAGATTTTTATTACCTTTTCCGCTTACTTGGCATTCGATTATGATTGATGATTCATCTATATTTGGAGTTATTTTTAAATCTTTAATATAGTGTTCTTTATTCACAAATTCAATCCAGACTGTTTGCCAAATCCCAGACACTCTTGGGTAAAATATTATTTTAGGTTCTTTTTCCCAATACTGCTTTCCCCTTGGAATTTCATTATCTATACTCGGATCTTCCACTCTTAATATAATTGTATTTTCTTTTTCAGCAAAATTTGTGATATCACAAGTAAACGGAGTATAACCTCCTTCATGAGATCTTACAAACTCTCCGTTTACATATACTGAAGCGGAGTAATCTACGGCACCAAAATGGAGAAGAATTCTTTTATGAAGGAAATCCTCTGGTAATATGAATCCTCTACAATACCATACTACATCATGAAAAGATTTATCATTAATACCACTTAATTTACTCTGAAAACAAAATGGAACCATAATCTCTTTGTTAAATACTTCTGATTTTTGTTTTCGATACCACTTCTCTTTTAGACCTTCATTTTCATCATCAAAACCAAACTTCCATATTCCATTAAAATTAATCCAATTATTTTTTCGAACTAATTGCGGTCTTGGATATTCTGGTCTTGGAATACTTTCATTTTTAACCATGATAAAAGTAAATGAATGGATCAATTAAAGCATTTTAAATTTTGAAATATTTGTATAATGGGAAACTTTATCCCTCATTTTTTAAAAAGGAAATTAAACTTCTTACTCTTAGAACAACTTTAGGTTGAAAAAAAATGAAAAAAACTAATACAATCTTTATGGTTGCTTTTGCCACTTTTTTGATTTTGGCATGGATAGGTTCTCCATTAATTGTAGCGGCACAAGATCCAATGACTTCTCGGAATTACGAAATCGCATCCGGTGAAACTTATGAAAATGGAAACATTACTCGAATAAGGGTAAGAAATCAGCTTAACCAATTTAACATTTCAGGAGTGATTCAATGGGAAGGAAAAATAGGAGAGAAAGATTTCATCATAGAAATTACAGATACCTCTGGAGATATGGAAATGAATATGACATGCAACGAAGAACAAGAAGAATTAGGATTACTTTTAGGCAATAGATATACAGTCAGAAATCGAAATCGTTTCCGATATCAAGAAGGTTTTGCCTTAAATATCAGTTGTAACTGTTCTGAGATTCAAGCAAGATTGAGAATTAAAGCTAATAATCAAAATCGAAATGGAGAATGGGCATTTTATAACGGAGATAATGGACAATGGGAGACCGTTCCAACAAGCAATGTAGATGGTTATTTAACTGCTACAACGGATCATTTCTCTGTTTGGACAATATTGATTCCTGAAACAAACTTTACTTTATGGATTATTCTTGGTGGTTCTGTTGCAGCTGTTGCAACTTTAGGAATTATAGTTTATCTTTATAAGAGAAAGAGATAAAAGTGGCTTGTAATTTAACTAAATTATTATTTATTTTTTTTATTTTTTATATATTATGAACATAAATAAATTTAAGGATAACTTTGAAATTGACAAACAATAAGAAAATTGGACTCTCTCTTTTTTGTATATTATTAGTTATTTTTGAATTTAATTTAGTCATATTCAATATTAAGGGAGAAGATATATCAGGATTTTCCACATATTATAATCAAAATCCAATTCAAAACCAAACTGTATATTACAATTTTGATAATTCTATCCGTTTTGGAATATCAACAAATGTATCAGTTAATGGTAAAATTGAATTTGATTCAGCAATTGCAAATAGAGACACTCTCATTATTATAGGAAATGAACAACCTGCAACCATAAATTTCACTTCCAAAACGGATATTGATGGATTCGATTTCCAAAAGAAACCAAAAGGTCCTTCTGAGGCCAATTTTCAATACAAATATCAATTTAATTATATCATTCAAATCAAAGCAAATATATCAATCACAAATATAACAATTCAATACCAAAAAGTGCAAAGATATGGATTAAATCCTAATGGAAATTATAAAATAGCAAGATTTCGGAAAGGAAATGAATCATGGGATCTTTTATCAACAGAGGAAAAAATAAACGAAAGCACAGGAGAACCTTATTTAGAAACCCAAATTTATGATTTGGATGCAAATAATGAAGACTATATCACCATATTTCAAGTTACTCGACTCTCTTATGATTGGATATGGATTATCGTCATCATTGCAGTAGTGAGTATTGCTGGCTTAGCAATCCTTCTTTCTAAGAAAGAATATATTCAATTTCTTAAAACTCGAACTGTACCTGTTGACAAAGGTGCTCATCAATTATCTATGGAGGATGTTCTAGATAATGAAAATCGAAATAAAATTATCGATTTAATTTTAGATAAACCTGGTATTCATTTTAATGAACTTTTACGAGAAACTAATCTATCCGCTGGAAATCTCGCGTGGCATTTAGATATATTAGGAACTTATAAAGTGATTGGAAAAAAGCGGATAGGGCGATACCTTGTCTATTTTCCATATTATGAAAAAAATCCTATATCAAATATTGACTTGAAACTTCAGAAGAGTGAATTAACATTAGAAATTTTGGAAATGATTGAAATTCAACCAGGTACATATAATAATCAAATTGCGAAACAATTGAATTTAGATCATAAAACAGTCTCTTATCATATCAATAAACTTAAAGATTTGGGTTTAATACATTCTGAAAAATCTGGAAGGAAAAAGAAATTATATCCAAATTTAGAAGCGGAGTATTTTAACAATCATAATAATAATAACAATGATAAAGAGTAAAGCTCCCTTTATAGGGATTATTTAATATTTTTCAGTCACATCAATTTTCTCATTTTCAAAATTAAACAATTAAATTCTATTTATGAAATATTGAAATAGAATTTAATAAGATTGAAATTAAATTCCTTTAATAATAAGGAAAATTTTAAAATGGAAATGTTAGAACCGGAAAAATTATTAGAATTTATTAAAAATAGAAGAACAATCCGATGTTTCAAGGATGAGATGATTCCTGAAGAAGAAATAAGAATGATTCTTCAAGCAGGACAATGGGCACCTTCAGCATCCAACAGACAAGCATGGGAGTTTATAGTTATAAAGAATCAAGAATTAATTAAAAAACTGGCTGGAATTGCGATATATGGGGAATTTGTACGAGAAGCACCGGTTTTAATTGCGATAATAGGGTTAGTTCATGAAAATCCTAATTGGTATATTCAGGATACAACTCTGGCTTCTATGAATATGATGTTAATGGCTTGGAGCTTGGGTATAGGTACTTGTTGGCTTGGAAGTATGGATAGGGAGAAAGCAAAAGAAATACTAGATATCAAAAAGGATAATTTCCTCCTCACTATCTTGCCATTCGGTTATTTAAGAAGAGATGTGCCAAAACCACCCCCTCGTAAGGATTTGAAGGAAATAACTGAATTTATTGAATAAAATTTAAAAAATATTAGATTCAATCGAAAATTCCATTCTCTAATCTTTTTTTTAAAAACTTCTAAATTTTTTTATTTATTAATCAACATTAATGATTACATCCTCTAAGGTTTCGGGAGCTTTCGTTAGTTTAATGTATCCATTGTCTGTGATCAACACGGTATCAGAGTGGCGAAATCCTCCTATACCTGAAATATAAATACCCGGTTCAATACTTACAACCATATTTGCTTCAAGTTTTTTATCATATCCCTCTGCAATATAAGGAGCTTCATGACCCGTAATACCGAATCCATGACCAGTTCTATGTATGATATAGTCTCCATACCCCTTTTCAATGATATATTTCCTTACTTTCTTATCGATTTCACTCATAACCACACCGGGTTTTAGCATATCATATGCCATTTTTCTTGCATTGAACATGACTTCAAATGGTTTCTTAGCTTTTTCAGGGATGTATCCTAAAAAGAAAGTTCTTTCTACTTCTACTCCATATCCATCTACTTGAGCTTGCACTATTGATACATGTGGTCCTCCTTTTTGCATTTTTGCAAATATATCTGGGACTAAATGCGGTTCATGAGAAATATCTGGCGGCCAAACTGCGGCTGTAGTTTCAGTCGCTTTAAAATTAGCGTTTGGAATGTCTTGGATTATTTTAGATGTCATCGTAGAGGTTGCTTCTTGAAAAATTCCAAATTCTGCCATACCAGGCATACATATTTTTAACAGTTTTTTATGCCCTTTACTAACAATTTTACTAGCATGAAAAATCCTCCCAATTTCATAATCACTTTTAATAATTCGTACCTCATCCAGTATATCAGTAATAATTTTATTTCCAGTTGTTTTTTGATATATTTCCATCGTCATGCCTGGTTCAACACCAACATTTGCATTATCTCCTATTAATTTCTCGTATATTTCATACCAATTTTCCCCCTGAGGAGAGGGAAATTCATAATAATTGACAATGTCCAAATCTCCAATTGCTCTATCAATCACATGAGATTTTTCAAGGAGGGGTATAAGAAATTTTATCGGTCCTTGTTGCTCTATTATTAAAAGAAAGGGTCGTTCATGAACATAAAATGCAAAATTTGTAAGATAATATATATTAACCGGATCAAAACACACAAGAAAATCTAAGTTTTCTTGTATCATTTTTTCTCTAACATTTTTCAATCTGGTTGCTAGTTCTTCTTCAGATGGAGGTGTTTTTATTGCTTTTGGTTTTTTTACCATTTAATAATCACACTTGAATATTTGAGTTATTTCTTTATTTTTTAAATTCTCTTTAGTTATTTATTAAATTTATTCTGATCAATTTTTTTATTTCATTTTTTAAATCAAAACTTCAAAATTATTTCAATTCATAAACTTTTAATCCTTTTTCTTGAAAATTTATCTGCTAAATGTAAAGGTTCAGGCTGTCGATGTTGGAACGTGGTTTCCAAAGAAAGTTTTAATGCAAGATCTAAATTGATTTTGTAGCCAGAACTTACAAAAACAGGTTTTCTTTTTTCAGATAAACACACAGCATAACCTATTTTTTCATTTGTGTCTGGAGGATTTTTATCTGGATCTTTAGACCAAACTGGCGTTTTATTTCCTTTAAACCTATTAAGTTCATCCCAATTTCCAAATCCTATAAATGGATTTTTCGCTACTCCAAACGATGGAATTTGTAAGGCAAACCCTAAATGGGTTGCTTCACCAAATCTAAGAGGATGGATAATACCATGTCCATCGCACATAATAACATCCGGACGAATTTTAGATTTTTTTATAGCCTTAGAGATCAAATTATTTTCCCTGAAACCAAGAAAACCAGCCTTATACGGAAATTTGATTATAGATTTAGAAAAATATTTATTAACTAAATTATTACTTTCATAATTCCATAAAATAGCGCAAGCCATGCCATGATCTTGTTGATCTTTTTGAAAATATGATATATCCACTCCTATAATGTATTCTATGTCTGCTTTTTGAATATAAAATCCTTGTGTGCTCTTTTCTTCTCGAAGTGTCTCTCTATATTTCTTCTGCAATTTCTTGGCTTCTTTATAGGAATAATCATCTCTTAAAAGTTCATGATATATCATTTTCTACAAATAGAGATATAAATCTGAAATAGTTTAATTTTATGATAATCAATAATTGTTATATATTAGTTTATAAATTTAGATAAAAAAGGATGATCGTATGGTATTAGGGTATTTTGGATTAGTTTTACATGGTCATATGCCTTGGTGTAAAAAATCTGGGGTATGGCCAGCAGGTGAACAGTGGTATACAGAGGCTGCCTTAGAAACTTATATTCCAATGCTTAATGTTTTAAGGAATTTAAAACAAAAAGAAATAAAAACAGCCATAACAGTGAATATAACTCCAATTTTGGCGGAGCTTATGGCAGATGATTATATGAAAGGAAAATTCGAAGAATATGTAGAAGATTTAATAAAACGTGCCAATAAAGACATAAATCGGTTTGAAAATCATCCTCATAAAAAAAGAATTGCCCAAAATTATCTTGAGAATTTTAAAAATGTCCTAGACTCCTTTTATCATAATTATTATAGAGATCTTTTAGGAAGCTTCAAATGGTTACAGGATGAGGGGATGATAGAATTGATCACCTCAGCAGCTACGCATGGGTTTTTACCGCTTTTTGAACATGATTCTGGCATTTTTTCTCAGATTCAATTAGGAGTAGACACCTATAAAAAATATTTTAATCGAGATCCTAAAGGATTTTGGCTACCTGAATGTGCCTATAGGCCAAAGGAAATTAAGAATGGTCAACTAAGAGAGAGCATTGATTATTGGCTAAATAATTCTGGGATTGAATATTTTTTTGTAGACGCACATGGAATTTTGACTGCTGAAATGATTGAACAGAAAAATAATATTGGATTGCATACTAATTTTGGATATAAATTAAAGACGGGTGTTTCTGTGTTCGGAAGAAATAAAAAAACTAGTCGACAAGTATGGGATGCAAAAATAGGATATCCTGGTGATGAATACTATAAAGAATTTCATAAAAAGGATTCTGAATCAGGGCTAAATTATTGGAGGATAACTGGAAAAGAAGTCGATACAGGGAATAAGGAATTATATGATATAGAAAAGGCAGAACAAAAAGTAAAACAACACGCTTACAATTTTTTAGATTTAGTAATCCAGGAATCTAAGGAATTTTTAGCCCAATATAATGTTAATGGAATTATTGTATCACCTTATGATTTTGAACTTTTTGGGCATTGGTGGAGCGAAGGAATAGATTGGTTGGAAAAACTCTTTGAACTTATTTATTTTAACGATCAAGTGGATATGATCACTATATCTGAGTTTAGTAAAAAATATAACGACAAATTTTCAACTATTAAGATGAAAGAATCAACGTGGGGAGCTGGTGGACATTTTCAAGTCTGGGATGATAAGGAGCATAGGTGGATTTGGCCATATATTAATTCCTCTGTGAAAGAATTTGAAAACGTCCTAAGCAATATTCAAAATCCCAATGAAAACGAGTATAGAATTCTTTCACAATTAGCTCGGGAATTATTATTAATGGAAGGCAGCGATTGGCCATTCCTTCTTCATACTAAACAAGCAAAAGAATATGCAAATGAAAGATTCCACCACCATCATCAGAGATTAAATAAATTGATCTGGCAAGCAAAAGATTTTAATGATCCATCGCGTTTAGATTATGATGAGTTGGAAAGAATCGAAACAATTGATTCATGTTTTCATGATATTAATTTAAATTATTTCAGGAAGAATGAAAATTAAAATCTCTTATTTTTCTAAAAAAACATCCTCTGGCTATTTTATTGAGGATTACTCTTTGATTTTTCTGCTTCTTCAATAGAATCATATCCCAATGAATTTACTAAATATTCATATTTAATTCTGGCCAAATTAATTCGGTTCTCTTTTGAAGTTATAATATCATTATAATATAGTTTTAGAGTTTTTTGTGAATAAGTTTCTAATTCGCTTGTTAAATATGATTTAAAATAATCGTCTTTATGTAAAATTATATGAGGAAATTTTGTTGATAAGGATTTTAGCCATTCAGATTCTACAGACACAATTTCCTCAATCCTTTTATTACTTTTTGATTTTAATGATTGATATGTCATTTTAGCATATTTCTCAGTCATTAAATTTCTATTTTCAGATTTCGCTTTTTTTAGGTCTTCATAATAAGATTCAAGAGTCTCTTTAGAAAGAGCAATATGTCCCATTTCTCTCATTAATTTAAACGCATTTGGATGTTCTTTACAGCTACTTGGATTCATGTTTCTTACGTTTTGAAACATATCTAATTCTATCTCGATGATCTGACTAATCAGTTCTTTTTTCTTCTTATTCATTTTCAAAATCTTAAACTTCCATATCTCTAAATTATAATATTAATAGCTCCAACAGGACAAATTTCCACGCATTTTGAACAATCAGGACCTAAACATAGTTGAGGAAATACGGGATCAATAAACCAATCTTTAGGATCATGAAAATTTTCGTCCCGAAATGTAATATTCAACGCACTTGGAGGACAAATTTGGACACACTTTCGACAATCTTCAGGTTGCGTACATTTTTGAGAATCTATTTTAATATCTGGGTATTTCATCAGTAGATTCCTCTCGTTATTGAAATTGAATCTCTTTCAACTAAATTAATCGCACCCTTTTCACATACTTCTGCACAATTTCCACATCCATAACATTGTTTTAGATCAATTTCGGGACCGATCTTGGGGTCATAAGTTAAAGCATCAAATTGACAGCGTTCAGAACATTCTCCACATTGAATACAATTATCCGAATCCACAATTGCAACATAATGTCCTTTCCAACAAGCATTAATATCAAAATCTGTTCTTAATCTTATTGCTCCGCATGTGGGTAATTCACAGGAACATACGGCTACAATAGCTGGTAGAGGTCCTGCCCAAATAGAATGAACATATCCCTTTTCAGACATAGATTCCAAAAAATTTGCTGCTTTTTCACCATCCATTACTTCTAAACCATTTTCTGGTATGAATCGAGGTAATTTTGGGAGAACTTCTTTTAACGGAGAGAATCCTAAACATGTCGCTTCTCTAACCCCTCCATTAAAATATTTACAAGGACATATTGCTCTAACAACTTCTTCTGCTTTCTCAAGCACTATTTGTTTAGTTTCCTCCAAGGTTATTATTTGGCCAAAATGTCCTTGAGCAGCATCTACATTCAGTCTCTGTGTTGTTCCATCTTTTATGAATCCTCTATTCGCATACCATTTAAGCATTCGTCCAAGAAATGGTGTATTCACATGTCTGCTTGTCCATTTAAGATCAAATAACCCATGAACCTTACGAGAATAAGCTCTTTCCATGTTGCCCCATAAATCCTCTAAATATTCAGAGCAATCTGCCTCATCGGCAGTTTCTTTAATATAATTTCTAGCATTCATATACCATTTTCCATTCGCACCATGTTTCATACACATCTGGCACATAATTTCATCTAAAAGTATTAATTTGATTTAATCTCTATTTATAGAATAGTTCCAGTTGAGTCTATAATATGAAAAGAAGTTTTTTTATTTTTCTTTTTTCTAATTTCTTAGAAAGTGAGATAGACTTGAGAATAAAAAGTGTTGTGAGTAGGGAGGCAGAGCAAGTCTAAAAGTTAGTGGACGGATTGCTGCCTCTTAAAGAATGAAAACAGCGGCAGCAATAACTGTTGCAAATTCATTCTCCTCTCTAACTGTTGCGAAAGCTGTGATATTTTTTGTTTCAATAATTTTTCCATTCATTCGGAAAATTTCCTTTTTTTCATCATAATTCGCTTCCGGATCAAAATCAACACCAAGAGTGGAAGCTAACATCTCTGCAGCTAGATCTTCAGCAACATCCCCTGCTCTCTCAGGTTTCACTCCATAAGTATGGTGTTCACTAAGATATCCATAATGTCCTTTATCTGCAGGTTTAGCAACACCTATAGAAGCACAAATAAGGCGATTAAATTCATTTGAACTTGCTCTTGCCATCACTGTGAAAACGATTTGACCTGGTCTTAATTCCTTTAGTCCTAAATCCTTTTTTACTTCAATGCAATAAGGGGGAAAAATGGATGAAACTTGAACTAGATTAAATCTCTCAATTCCCGCATCTCGTAAAGCTTCCTCAAAAGATGCAAGTTTGGATTTATGAAATCCTTTGCCATTTACAAAAAATACCTTTTTCGGCACAAGCGACATAACATAACCTCCTATGATAAAAAATAATTGATGATAATATATTTATTTTTCCTATAAATTTAAACTTAATCAAACCCACATCTTTATTATGTAAATAATCATATCTAAATAATTAAAAGATAACCCAAATTTACAATCCAACTATTATAACTTCCCAATAATTTAGATCAGCTCCTTAATATAAAAGGATTGATAATTCTATTACATTTATATTTAATTCACTAATTAAAGCTAAGATAACGAACCTATATATCGATATATTTAAATATTAAGGAAGGCTTTCTCCTAAAGAAAAATAAGTAAAAAAAAATAATTAAAATGAATAAAGAAAATAATAATGATTATTTGAGTAAGAAAATCGTTCCATTTGATATTAAAAATGTGGGAAATATTGAGGATTTATTGATTAAGCTTCAGAGCTGTGGATTCCAAGGTAGAAACCTAGGGAGAGCCTTGGAAATTCTCTACAAAATGGTTTCAAACGAAGATATTTTAACAGTTTTAACATTAAGTGGTGCAATGGTTCCGGCAGGCATGGGAGAAATCATATGTACCCTAATGGAATACAATTTAATTGATGTCTTAGTATCCACAGGAGCAAATATCATCCACGATTTAGTTGATGTCTTCTCTAATGATGGTCATTATGTTGGGAGTTCAGAAGTTGATGATGAAAATTTATTTGAAAATAGAATTAATCGTATTTATGACGTATTCCTTCCAGAAGAAAATTATAAAAAAGCGGAAGATGGTATATTCGATTTGATTAAAACTCTTAATCCTCAAAAAGAAATTACTATTACCCCTTCTGAACTTTTTTACCAACTTGGAAAAAAAATAGATAAGAGATGTATAATATCAGTTGCGGCTGAAAAGAAAATACCTATATTTATTCCCGCCTTTTCTGACTCTGAATTCGCACTGAATCTTATTAAATATTCCGTGAGGGAGGGATATCATTTTCAGTTCGATATTTTAAAGGATGTACTTAATTTCGCAGACATTATTCGCAGTTCAAAAGAATATGGAACAATTATTATCGGAGGGGGTGTTCCTCGGAATTGGGCTCAACAAGTTTTTCCCCTTTTAGATCAATTAGATAAAATCGAAACAATGGGATATAATTATTCTGTTCGAATCCATACAGCAGTTGAATATGATGGAGGATTATCTGGATGTACAATATCAGAATCAAAATCATGGGGTAAATACTCCTTGGACTCGCGATATGTGAGTGTGTGGTGTGATGCAACTATTGCTTTACCCATTTTAATAACGGGTTTACTAGAAAGACTTAAGTTAGTTTAATAAACTGTTTTTTAAATTACAATCTCTATTTGGTTAAATGAGAAAAAGTATAGAATAAAGGAAAAAAATAAATTGAGAATTTTTTAATATCTCTTATTTAATTTTTTTAGTTTTCTTGTCTTTCTTTTTATTTTTTTATATAATTCTTCTAAGGCAGTGTTGACAGCGAAATCATAAGAAGTCATATTTTTTTCGGCAGCGCCTTGAATTACTTCTAAAGCTTTATCACTGATTTTTTCTTTAATGAAATCAAAGATCTCATCAGCATTTTTAGCAACTTTATTTACCCAGATGGCCAAAATTTCACCTGCATTCGCTACGAAATCAGGAAATGCAATTATTTCTTTTTGCTTGAGTTTCTCAAAAATACCTTCTTCATATGGTATATTAGCCGCCGGAACAATTGCTATTGCATCAATATTATCAATATTCTGACTATTAATAACATCTGGTCTGGCACCAGGAATAATAAAATCGGTATGATATTCTGAAGATAATTCAAAAAGCTTTTCTTTCTCAATCCTAATCAAATCTTTACTTTCATAATGATTTACTAAATCGTCTCCATATTCTTTTTTAAGCTTCAGGAGCTTTTCTATATCTAAACCATTCTCATCAAATATAGCACCTTTAATGGTGGAAAGCCCCGTTAAATCAAACCCAATCTCATTAAGACTCATACCTACCGCGGTTCCAACTTTTCCAAATCCTTCTAAAATAACTTTCGGTTTTTTACTGTTATCTCTTTTTCTATGAGATAACTTATCCAAATTATTATAAATGACTTCCAAACAGTATACTACTCCATATCCAGTAAATAGTTCTTCAACGGGGACCCCATTTTTATACATATTTAATTTATTAGGAGCTAAATTGGGTGCGCCGATAACATTAAATATCTTTAATAAATCATCATCATTCGTTCCCATATCAGGCCCCGGGTAATATACATCATTTTTAATAAATGGTTCAATTTCTTTAGCAAATCCTGTTAATAACATATTTTTTTGTTTTTCATTTGAAGGATCTCCCCAAATTCCCGCTTTTGCTCCGCCAGTCTTCATTTTATAAGTACAAAATTTTAAACTCATAGCTCTCGCAAGTCTAATCATCTCATCTAATTCTATATCGGGAAGTAATCTAATTCCACCCGCAGGAATTCCATAAGCTGAATTATCAATTGCGAGAACTGCTTTTAATCCTATAGAAGGATTATTAATATTGATAATCTTTTCGGGCCCATACTCATCAAAAAGACAATTATCTTTAATATTAAATTTCATTATCTGTTAAACTCATTGCTTAATTTTTTTCAAAAATTATATTTTGATTAATAAAAAAATTGATTTTTAGGTTTTAAATTATTTTTTCACAAATTTTCCTAATCTAGTTTTAACTTCATCAGATTCTCCAGTCATTATCATGGCAAGGGATTCACGCGTTAATACACTTTCAATATCTTTATCTTGATTCTCGTTTATCAATTTTTTAGTATATTTTAATGCCAATGGAGCTTTTTGCGTAATAGTATTTGCTATTTTCTTTAAATTTCTATTCAAACCTGAAGATTTGCATATCATATTTATTAAACCTATATCATATGCTTTTTGAACAGATATTTCTTCACCCAAAAGCATTAATTCTTTTGCTCTTCCTTCTCCAATTATACGCGGAAGTAACTTAGTAGAAGCATTTGAAAAAAATAATCCTGCTCCAAGTTCTGGTAACATAATCCTTGTATCTTCAGCAGCAATTCTCAAATCACAAGTTAAAGTATGTTCAAACCCTCCACCAATAACCCATCCATGATATCCTACAATAATAATACCAGGATGAGCCATCATTTTTCTTGTTAAAATTTGCCAAGATTCAAGAAATTCAACAGCTTCTTTCATACGAGTGTCGTCAGTTAATAATCCATACCCATATTTCAAATCCGCCCCAACGGTGAAATGTTTTCCATTAGCGCGATAAACCACACATAAATCTTCATTTTCTTTGCTTTGTTCATAGGCCTTAATTAATTTTTTTAGAACCGTTAAATCAATAGTGTTATGTTTTTCAGGCTTATTTAAAATTATCTCTCCTATATCTCCTTTTTTTTCATATATAACTATATCATCCATTTTTGATCATCTCTTTTTTAAATCTTTCACTCAATTAATTCTTTTTTTAATCTTTTTCGATCAACTTTTCCCAATCTGGTTATGGGCAAATCATTTGGATCAAGAGGATACACAATAATTTTTTCTGGAACTTTAAATTTTGCTAAATTCTCTTTCAAAGTCTTCATGAGATCTTCTTTGTCTTTCTCAGTAAATTGCTGACCTAATTCCGGGCCAATTACTAACCATACAACTTCCCCATGAATCTCCTCTGGAGCCCCTAAAGCAGCGGCTATAGCAATTTTTGGATGTTCAAGTGCTACACTTTCAATTTCTGGAGGATATACTGTAAAACCTCCCACTCTAATTATTTCTTTTATCCGTCCACTTATATATAGCCCTCCCTCCTCATCCATATATCCAATATCACCTGTTTTACAATATCCCTCATCTGTAAAAGCTGTTTCATTTTTCTCTGGCATATTATAGTATGATTTACTAGTTACCGATCCTTTTGTTATTATTTCTCCTTTTTCACCGGGTGGAAGTTCTTTTCCTTCAGAATTAATAATTTTAATCTCTACTCCGGGCAAGGGTTTTCCAATATAACCTTCTGATATTTTTTCAAATTTATCTTCTAATTCAGTGAAAGTTACTTCTGCTCCTGCTTCTGTACTACCATATCCTATTACTATATTTTCACAAATTCTCTCAGAGATTTTTCTCAAAAGATCTGCCGAAACCTTCTCCCCCGACATTACTATCAATTTTAGATGATCTTTTGGATTATAAGTATCAAGATCTGGAAGAGAGAGTAAAATTTTAAACATAGTTGGAACTCCCCCCATAAATGGAATATTATATTCTTGCATCGCTTTTAATGAATCCCAAGGGGACCATGAAGCTTGGACAATCATTTCAAGTCCATGGATTAATCCAGTAGTTAAAAGTTCTATTGTACCTCCCACATGACTTGTGGGCATATTTACTAAGAACTTTAGATTCTCTGAATCTATATTAACTCCAACTTTTTTTAGATCTTTACTTATCTTTTCAAATTCTAAAAGACTCATATCGATAACATTTTCATTCGTTAATTCTACAGCTTTTGGTGCTCCAGTTGTTCCGCCTGTCCATATCACCATTAGACGGTTTTCCTCAGACAGATTGTTTTTTACGTTTTCTAATTGCTCATTATTAGCAAAATCTTCATTCATTATGCTATCTAAGGAAGTACCTAATTCATGCTTTCCAATTACAATATATTTAATTTTCCCGAATTTTTCTTTTAATTCCAATAAATTATCCCCAATTTTATTTTTATCCCATTTTTTCATCGTTATAATTACTTTTGGATTGGAGTGTGGAACTAAGCTTTCAAAATCTTTTTTCTTGTATTCTTTATCCATTGGAACGATAATTGCACCAATTTTACTCGATGCGATGTAACTATAAATAAATTCTGGAGTTGTTGCTATAACAGTTGCGATAGTATCTCCTTTCTGAATGCCCATTTCTAAAAATGCTTTCGCTAATTGATCTGATCTTTTCTTCACTTCTTTTGCTGTTATTATTTCTTTTTTAAACCTAATCATAGGATAATCTGGGTTAGTTTCTGCCCAATAATCTGTATACTCCCATAATAATTTGAATTTTCGTATTTCCATTTTATAATTTTCACCTAGTTAATATTTATATTAAAAAAAAATAAAATTTGAATGATTAATATTTTTCTTTTCTTATTTATTTCTTGACCAAACCTCTGTATAAAAAACTCCTAATGTAATAAATCCAAGCCATGCTTCAGCAACATATATTCCAATCCATTCTATTATTTCTCCCGCAGGAAATAGATCAAATCCTACTACAAAGAACAAATTAATTGCCGCTGCAATTAATCCAAATATCCCTATTATTTTATAAAGTTTTGATTTCGTAAGCAATGGGATGTTTACCAATAATTCCGCAATAAAGATATTATAAAAAATAACTTCGGAAAATATTCCATGCCAAGGTTGAAAATTCTCAGAATATATCCCATTCATTACCAATCCAAATCCGATAAGAAAAGTAGATAACTGTCCTAAAAGCACTAGTATTTTCTGCCATAATTTATCTCCATATAATATATAGAGGCCACCAGCAAATAGTATTATTGCCAATCCTTGAAAAACTTGTCCCGAGTTATAAAATTGTACACCAAGAGCACCATTTAATGCTGTGTTTCCAAGATCACTATGGTAATTCGTTAAAGGTGAAAAATCTCCTGTCGGCCATAACAAAATAGAGGGTAAATTAAACCAAATCTCAGTTAGCCATACTAAAACTCCCGCTAAAATAAGAATTGGCCACTTAAAAGGATTCCTTTCCATTTCTTCATTTCACTTCTCCATTTATAAGTTTATTCGATACCAAATTTTTATAATGATTAATGATTATTATTTTGCGATTAACATTAATAAAGTTTTATAAATTTACATTATTCATAGTTTAAAATCTCACTATCAAATATCTCTTTCATGAAAATCCAATCATGCCTCGTAAAAAAGCAGCTCGAACCGATGAGCAGAAAGAAAGGTTAAAAGAGCGAATAATTGAAGAAGGTCGAAATTTGTTTGTTTCAAAGGGAGCATATGGATTTAGTACTCACGCTCTAGCAAAAAAGTTAAAAATGTCTCAAAGCAACCTCTATAATTACTTTGAAAGCAAAAGAGAACTCTATATCGCTATTCGCCGAGCAGACATTAAGAAACTCAAAACAGAAATTGAAAATATTATTCATTCCCATCAAGGGAGCTATATCAACCTTTTCAAAAAAATTGCACTCTATTATTTAGATTTTGCAAGTACAGAACGAAGAAGTTTTCAGATGATGTTTGCCATCCCTCCGCCTCCTTTAACTTCAGATAACGTCGGCCCTATAGAAGAAAAGTATACAAGAATTGATCCTATAACTCCATTAAGAGAAATAGTTAAAAAAGCGATGGAAGCAGGTGAGATCAATAAATCGGATCCTTCTAATTTAACCTATATGTTATATGCTTTATTTCATGGAGCAACAGCAGTAGAAAGGGATTTAAAGTGGCAATTAAACATTATAGAGCCTATATCGGAAGAAGAGGCAGATAACTCATTCAATGCAAGAGAAAAGATAGAAAAAAGAATTCAATTTTTCCGTACTTTCATACTAAATAAGATGGTCTTACTCCTAACTGAATAATTATTACTCTTAAAGGTTTTATCAAGACTTTTATTAATTCCGTTTAAATATCTCTTTTTTATGCTTACGGTTGCAGAATTTTTAATTTGAAATTCACTAAACCATACGGATTAGGTTTCGCCAGTTTTCTTTATAATATTGATTAATGATTATTGAAATAAACTCTTAAATATTTAGAAAACAAAATAAAAATAATTATTTTTGTTAAAAAATGTGAATTTTATGACTGAAGATGAAAAACTACATCGTGGATTGAATCTGCCAATGGCAATATTCATTATTGTTGGTATGGTAATTGGAGCCTCAATATGGGTAAATCCTGCTGCTTATTTATCGGAAACAGGACCAGCAATATTTTTAGCATATATAATTGCAGTAATCCCAGCAATATTTGTTGCCTTTATCTGTGCTTATTTAGGTTCTGCATTTCCTGTCGCTGGTGGTACTTATGTAATTACAAGTAGATTAGTTGGAGGATTTGGTGGATTTATGAGTGTATGGATGGTGATATTAGCTGTTGGTTGTACATTAGCATATTTAGGAACAACTTTTGGCGTTTTTATTGGACAAGCTATCGGAATTACTTCTGGGACGGAATTGATTTGGTTTTCTGTAATTATTGGAATAATAGTCCTGACAGTTTTTTATTTTTTAAATTGGATAAAGATTGAATTATCAGGAGCTATTGAACTTATAATTACGCTTTTAGGAGATATTTTGGTGATGATTATTTTTATTATTGCGGCGATTCCTGCATTTAATGTGTCAAATTTCGATCCTCTCTTTCCAATAGGATTTACACCAGTACTTTTTGCTGCAATAACATTTTATTTTTCTTATGTGGGATTTACATTAATTCTTGATGTAGCAGGAGAAGTTAAAAACCCAAAAAAGAATATACCTAAAGCATTACTTATTAGTATAATATTTCTGGTACTAATATATACTATACAAGCATTAATGGTTGCTGGGGTTCAGCCATGGAATAATCCAATTGGAACTGTCGTTGAGCTAATCCTTACAGGGGGTCTTTTATCCCAAGGGACTGTCTTATTCATTTCTATTCTAATAGCAATTGCGATAGCTTCAACTATCCATCCTTCATACATGGCATTTTCTAGAGATATTATGATGATTGGGAGAGAACACTTATTTCCAAAAAAATTTGGGAAAATCCACGATAAACAGAAAACTCCACGATATGCCTTAACTCTGCTTTATATAGTGGGAATTATATTTATTGTGACATTCATACCTCTTCTTGCTCCTACTTATGGAGTTGAAATCTCTGCTGTTCTTTTAAGTGCTATTGTTGGAGTAGTTGTATTGATCCTACAAATACCCGTATGTATTGGAGCAGTTGTCTTACCTAAAAAATTCCCTAAGCGCCATGAAGATGCTGGATTTAAACCTTCCTTGAAAGTGCTGAAAGTAATGGGTATTTTAGGAGCAATCTTATCTCTAGTATTCGTATTATTAGTTTTCACCGATCCTGATGCTGGTTTAATTATCGCTCTTATAGTATTTCCATATGCCATAATAGGTGCTATTGTTTATGCGATTAGAAAATCATATTTAAACAAATCCAATATTGACATGAAAAAGATTTTTAGCGAATTACCAGAAACTATGGAAGTTAAAGAAGGAGTTCCCAGCAAAATAGAAAAACTTGCAAAAGAAAAGGAAAAAGTCTAACAAATTAAATATTTATATTTTTTTTATAATAATCCCCTTAAAATTCCAAAATTCAAATTAGGATATAACCTCTCTCTTTTTTTTCAACTATTTTATGTTCCATAAATTTTTGAAAGTGTTTTTCAATCATAATTCTTTCTGCAATTAATTCATAATCCTTAAATTCTGAATAATTTTTGTAAATAAGGTTTTTTCCAACTAGGTCCTCACTATTAATAGGTGTTTTCTCCTTTAAATTGTTTAAAATAGTTTTATCTCTAAATTTAATTGTATTTTCAAATTTTTCAATTCCTTGTAAGATTTTCTTTTTTCCTTTAATAATACCTTTATGTGCTGAAATAGCAATATTGATATCAAATCGTTTGATTTTTTCGATCGAATTTTCTAATTCAATAAGATTTGAATCCACTCCGCCATAAAACGGGAAACTTGAAAGATCTATATCAGCTAAAAAAGCAAATTTATAATTTAGCTCATAAAAGCAACAATGTCCTGCTGTATGTCCAGGTGTATGAATTACTTCTAAATCATATCCATTTCCTAGATTTAATATCTCCCCATCTTTTAGATCTTTAGAGACAGAAATATTCTTCAATCTGAAAGATTTCATCAAATCTTCAAATTCTTCCTCAAAAGAGGTTCCAATCAAATCATAGTATTTTTTCATTTTAGAGATATCTTCAATAATAGCTTTATCAAGAGGGTGACAAAGAAAAGGAACTTCTGGGAAAATCCTATTCCCACTTATATGATCTTCATGCCAATGAGAGAGTATTATTTTTTTAATTTTTATTTCTCTCTTCAGTTTTCTTAAAAATCTCGTTGAGATGCCGGTGTCGATCAAAACATCTTTTATCAATATGGAATGAGAATATGGATATTTGCCATTTAATTCACCCTCTAAAAAACATACATCATCTAAATTGTCTGATATGCTATATATAAAGGGTTCATTCATTTTTTTCATTTCTCATAATTTTATTTAATAATTTTCCCCAGTCGATATACACTAGTAAAAAAACAATTAAGATTGTAAGCGACCAAGTTATCGTACTGGTTATAATTTCTATTGGCGTGCTTTGAGGGATTACCCCTAATTCAGCAGCTTCTAAGTTTATTCCAAATAATCCAAATAAGAAGTCGCCCAATTGAGTATCTGCTAACCAGATTGGTAATGCAGAGCACAAAAAACATAAAACAAATTTTCCAATAAAACAATAAATAAGCGTTTTTAATATACTATAACTCGCAAGCCCTAATACAATTAAAAACGCATCGTCAGGTAATGGTGTTGCGGCAAAAATGAAGATTAAAATCGGTGCCCAGCCTTTATCAACATAAGTTTTCATTCTATTCATTTTTTCACTATCTTTCAAGGCATTTTGAGATCCTTTCCCTATTAACCATGCGGTTGTTTCCCCTATACTTGCTCCCAATCCTCCCACAATCCCCATTAAAATTGGATTTACTCCAGGAAAACCTATAACAGCAGAAATCACAATAAGAGCGATAACATAAGGAACAGGAAAAATTATAGTGAAATTCCCAAATATACTGATCAGGAATACTCCAAGATATATTCCAAATTCACCTGAGAGATCATAGAAACCAAAAACTAAATTTGCTAGCCATTGACCAAAATTAAACCCCATTAATCCAATTATAATAAAGATTAAGATAATACTAACAATTAGAATTAAACCAAGATACGGTTTGATTGTCTCTTTAATTTTTTGAGTATTCATGTTATTCTTTAGTGAAAATTTAATCCTTATTTTGTTTTTAATCTTTTAAGATTTAAACTATTGTTTTTTGGATAATATCTAAAATTTATTATTAAAATTTTTATGGAATAGAAATGAATTAGTTTTTTTCTTTGAATAATGAACATTTCCTATAATAAATATTGCATCGTTCTCCCTCAGATTTTTTACTGCATCTATTAGAATGAGGACATCTAATATTATTCATATTCAATGTAATTTTTACTCTGTGTAGACGGTTTTCTACTTCTTTTTTCATAATAAAAATCAAAAATAGTAATAATAATTTAATAACTTTTAGCTAAATAAACTGTGCAGCTTGCTGGCTTTCCACATACTAAACAAGTAGCAAATTCATGCTTTTCTTTGTCAACCCTCTTACCTCTAACAAAAGCCTGGATTTCTTTCTCTACAATTTCAGCACATCTCTCCCCGTCTTTATCTATAGAACAAAATCCACAAGCAACTATCTTTCCATTCTCAACAGCTTCTTTTGCTGAATCTAGTTCATAAACTAATTCAATTTCATCTTCAAAATCAAGAAATGCTTTTTTCCACACTTCTTTAGTATAATTTTCGGTAAGATCATCTAATTTCTCCATCAGTTCATGTTCTTTCACATAATACTTCTCTCCATCAAATCTTCGCACGATAACAACTTGTTTCTTTTTAATATCTCGTGGTCCGATTTCAATTCGAAATGGAACTCCTTTCATTTCCCAGAAATAAAATTTTTGTCCAGGTGAATCATCAGAATTATCTACTTTAATACGATATTTCTCTTTTAGGTTGTTTTCAATTTCATTAACCTTTTTCATAACGATATCTTCTTTTCCCGTAAAAATTATTGGAATGATTACTATTTGAATAGGAGCTAAATCAAAAGGTAAAATTAATCCTTTATCATCTCCCAGATAAGAAATCATCGCTCCATAAATTCTTGAAATTGCTGGTCCGTAACATGTTTGAAATCCATATTTCTCCTCGCCGTCCTCATCGATATAAGTCACATTAAAAGGTTTGGAAAAGTTCTGCCCTAATAAATGTGTTGAAGGAAGCTGTAATACCTTTCCTGAACCCATGAGTGCATCGGCGGCGTATGTATGGATTGCTCCCGCGAATTTATCCCAATCCGGTCGCTGGAAAAAAATAATTGGGATACAAAATTCATCTTGTAGCATCTGATACGTCATTTCCATATCTTCCTTCACTTGCGCTTTTGCACCTTCCATAGTAGCAAATACGTTATGGGCTTCAATCCAATGAAACTCTCTCCCGCGATAAAATGGACGCGTCATTTTTCCTTCATAGCGCCAAACTTGACAAGATTGATATCTTTTAAAAGGTAAATCTTTATAGCTTCGAATCCAGTAACTATACATAGGATACAATGCCGTTTCACTGGTTGGTCGTAGTGCTAATTTTTCTGTAAATTTCTCACCCTCACTTCCCGCTTCAGTTACCCAAAAGACTTCGGGAGCAAACCCTTTAACATGTTCTGATTCCGTATGAAAATTACTTTCTGGTATTAGTGAGGGCATAATTAAGGGCATATGGCCATTCTTTTCTAACAATTCTTCATATTTATTATACATCTTTTTAATAGTAATTGTTGCCCATGGTCTATAGACAACAAATCCCTTTACATTATACCTAATATCCGCGAGATCTGCTTTATAAAGTATTTCTGAATACCACGCAGAAAAATCCTCTTCTTTTGAAACGGTTATTCCCGTTTCTGGCACTTTCTCCTTCTTTGACATTGATAATCATACAAGATAATATTCCAAAAATTAAATATTTTTTTAGAGAAATATTACTAATTCCTATAAGTTAAGATTAATAATCAATTCATCTTTTATTGTATATACTTTTTATTTTAAGCATTTTAATTCTTATTGAAGAAAATATACTATATTATGGATTTCTAAGAGAGGATAACATTGAAATATCGAAAAATGGGTTCATTGGGTTGGGAAGTATCAGCTTTAGGATTTGGGGCAATGCGCTTACCAGTTGATAAGGAAAATAGAATTAAAGAAAAGGAAGCAATTGAAATGATTCATTATGCGATAGATCATGGAGTAAATTATATCGATACAGCATTTCCTTACCACCAACAAAACAGTGAACCTTTAGTTGGAAGAGCACTAAAAGGTGGTTATAGAGAAAAAATATGGTTAACAACTAAATTGCCTATGTGGTTAATTAATAAGGAAAGACATTTCGAACGTTATTTTAAACGGCAAGTAAAGAGACTTCAAAGTAACCCAGATATTTATCTCTTTCATGGTCTTAATGAACTTCGATTTGAAAAAATTAAAGATTTAAGCCTAATTGAAAAAATGGAAAGACTCCGTGATGAGGGGCAAATAAAACATTTTGGATTTTCCTTCCATGATTCATATGATGTTTTTAAGGAAATTATGGATTACCATGACTGGGATTGTTGCCAAATCCAATTGAATTATTTAGATATTAATTATCAAGCGGGAATGAAGGGATTGAAGTATGCTGGAAAAAAAAATACCGCGGTTATCATAATGGAACCTCTAAGGGGGGGAAAACTAACGATCCCAGAAAAAAAACTGGATGAAAAACCAGAGATAAAAGAGATCTTAGAGCATTCTGAAACAAAAAGAACTATGGCAGATTGGGGGCTTCAATTTCTTTGGCATCAACCAGAAGTATCAGTTGTTCTTAGCGGGATGAGCAAAATGGACCATGTAATTGAAAACGTAAAATCTGCGGATAATTCAGGAATCAATACACTTTCTCAAGCTGAATTAGATACAATTTCGGATCTAAGAAAAGCATATAAAAAATATGATGTAGTTCCCTGTACAAGTTGCGGATATTGTACGCCTTGTCCCCAAGGAGTGTCCATACCTACTATAATGCTTATACTTAATGAACTAGCCTATTGGGGAGATCTTCAATTTGAACGGTGGAAATCATTTTATGAACGTCTTGCTAAAACACCAGAAGAATTAGAAGAGAGAAGAAATTCTGGTGAAGAAGCTCAAGGTGCTCCCACTCTTTGTATTGAATGTGGAGAATGCTTAGAAAAATGTCCTCAACAGATTGATATTCCTACAATGATGAATAAAATAAGAGCAATCTTTGAAGAAGGTAAAGATATTGAGATTATTCTTGAAGAATAGGAAAATAATTTCCCAAAATCTTTCAATATATAATAGTTTTAATCTGTTTAATCTATAAATAATTTAATATTAGTAATAAGGAAATTTTGGCTGATTTCTACTTCATATCCTTTAGATTCTAAGAAATACTTTAATTTATTTAAAACGATATGTAAATCTCCTTTTTCAAAAGATTCTTTAGTTTTTATTATAATAATGGTTTCTGCGGAATCTAAAATTTCCTTATGGTGAGGGTCTGCAGATTTAATTAATAAGGAGTGCACTCCAGAAATTTTCTGCAATTCTTGTTCTAAACCTCCAAAAGTAAAGTATTCTCGATTCCTTAATTTTAATTTCGATTCTAATATCTTCTCTAAATTTTCTCGTGATTTTTTATCATAAAAACTTGTTAATTCTCTTGTCGCAATTCCCTTATATTTACTATCAATTAATTCCTCTCTCTCTTGAATGAAGTCTATAAGAAACTGGAAATATTTGTCATCTAAATTTCGAAATTCTTCTACATTTCGTATAAAATCAGTTAATTTATCGAGTAAATCATAATAAAATTTCAAACGTGATTTAATTTTTAATTTTTCGTCCATCTCTTTTATTTCAGGATAATATTTTCGAAGAATTAGATTAATTTTTTTATTAAGATTTGCTAAACTCTTTGCGACCTCATCTGATTTATTAATTGATCTATATTCTATGAGGTCTAAAAGTTCTTCATCAATTCCAGCAAGTTCTTCAAACGTATTATTGATTTTTTTTAGATATTTTTTCTCAATATACGACATCATTAATCATAATAAAAAAATCATT
>Ga0102944_1000161_pt1 | contig 55368 bp, 48 predicted proteins | sample SalPonD_shore_MG_FD_78172 | JGI IMG/M metagenome (GOLD analysis project Ga0102944, IMG submission 78172) | Salt pond soil microbial communities from South San Francisco under conditions of wetland restoration - Salt Pond MetaG... | ecosystem: Environmental > Aquatic > Marine > Intertidal zone >... | reverse complement strand
TCAATGGAACGGCTCTCACTCTATCTGGTGGCGCACAACTTCTTCAAACCCTGGCGGCTAAACGGCGGGAGTACGGAACAGAGAACACATGCGGAGGTTGCAGGGGTGCAAATAGGCGGCATACCGCGCTGGTTTTTCACTCGTCGGGTGATGTTCTCTCACCAGGTGATCACCGAGCCATTCTTGAGGATATGGCTCCGGATGTACGAGACCCCGCTCGCCCGTCATGGACCGTATCTGCCGCGCTATCTGCTGGGGTGAGCCGTGGTGCCGGGAGTAAATACCCAATCTTCGGGCCACTATATACGGATGAGCTGTTCTCGGGGATGGGTGTCGGGCGCAACTCTGACCTGAGTTTAGTCCTCAGGAAATCTCCAGTGCCAGGCGCATCATGTCACGGAAGGTGGTCTGACGCTCCTCTGAGGAAAGCGCCTGACCGCTCACCAGACTGTCGCTCACGGTAAGCAGAGAGAGCGCCTGAACACCGAGCTTGGCGCATTGGGTATAGAGACCGCTGGTCTCCATCTCCACGGCGAGCGCACCAAAGGCGGCCCATTGCTTCCATGATTCCGGGTCGTCACCATAGAAAACATCGCTTGAGAGGATTCCGCCCGCCGTGTAGGCAATGCCGAGCCGTTCTGCGGCGTTACATGCGGCCTGAAAGAGAGGAAAACTTGCGCACGGCGCGTAATCTGCACCGCCAAAACGTTGCGAATTGATAGCGGAGTCTGTGGAAGCAGTCATGGCGATAAGGATATCCTGCAGTTTTAATTCTTTTTGCATGGCGCCGCAGGAACCGATGCGAATGAGCCGCCTGGCGCCGTAGTCGTTGATGAGTTCGTTCACGTAGATGAGATGTGATGGAATGCCCATGCCGGTTCCTTGAACAGAGACCCGCTTGCCGTTGTACGTCCCGGTATAACCGTACATTCCGCGCACTTCCGTGTAGCACTCCGCGTCTTCGAGAAAGTTATCCGCAACAAACTTTGCTCGCAGCGGATCTCCCGGCAGCAGTACGGTTTCAGCTATTTGTCCTTTCCGGGCACCAATGTGAATGCTCATCCTGTCCTCCTCATCATCATGCGGTCCGGCCAGTATACCGAAAAATGGGGCGGCTTTGAAGCGATGGCAGTGCGGCGAATGCGAATTCGGTGGGCGTTGGCAGGAAATACCCAATCTTCGGGCCACTAATCAATCTCCCGCTACTCCTTGAATGCCGCGATCGGAGGTCACACCTGTCCTATGAGCCACACTCCCAGCTCATCAATTACCTCTGAGAGTTCCGGTATCGCGGCACGAGCATCGCGGATAACACCTGCCACGCGATGTTTCACATACGGAGTTTCACAAAGACGTTCCTGCAGGAAGTCAACGAGCTCGGAAAACATGCTATCGGAGTAAATGAGTGCTTTTTGAATGATGCCGCGGTGAACGTCCAGGTGAATGTCCATTTCTCCCCACGTGAAGCGCGTGTCCAGGCGATGGGTGAAATCGGGCGTTTTGCCAAACCGCCATTCCCAGGCAGAAAGTTCCCGGTAGTACTGCGCAAGTGAGGGTATTTGCTCCAGGTCCCCTTTGTCCAGATGCACCACTTCGGCTTGCTCGTGGTAAGTCTGCCGAAAGCTTTGAATAGCGGCGTCACAAACCATGCGGTGCGTGAGATCTGGACGAAACTCTATCAGGTTCGCTACGCGGGAGCGCACAGAATCTATCCCTTTGCTTTCCAGTTTCCGTTTCTGAGGATTGAGATAATCCACAAGGCGAGTCAAGTCCGCGTTGATCAGAAGCGTTCCGTGATGGAAAGAGCGATCCTTGCCGTATTTGAACGCGCTTCCGGAAATTTTTTTACCCGCCACAAGCAGATCGTTTCTTCCGGAGCGCTCTGCAGTGATCCCGAGGTTCGCGAGGGCGCGGATAATGATAGAAAAGTTCTCTATTTGATCATATTGCGCTTTGCTTGCCATAAAGGTGAAATTGGTGTTTCCCAGGTCGTGGTAGACCGCACCGCCGCCGCTCTGGCGGCGCGCCAGCCTGACTCCGTCGGCCTCCATCTTATCCAGGCGGCACTCCTTCCACGGGTTTTGATGACGTCCAATGACCACGGTGTCCGCGTTCCGCCAGAGAAAGAGCACGCGCCCGGAAGGATCCATATCGCGGAAGATCCAGTCTTCCGTTGCAAGGTTGAACCACGGATCATGTATGTCAGATGTGAAGATGTGAATGCTCACCGTTACTGCTCCAATGCGAGGTTCTCCATCATATCACCCGGAGACGGTTCTGTCGTGGCACTCCGGTCTGTGCTATAGTCTCCTGGGAGTGACATGAAAGCAGTAATCTTTCTCGGAAACCCGGGTAACGACTATCGTCGCACCAGACACAACGCGGCGTGGATGGCGGCAGAAAAGGTTGATTTACTCTCCGGTGTGAGCTGGCAGACCAAGTTTAAGGGCAGTTACGGGCAGGTAGACGCCGGGGGCCGGAGAATTCACGTCCTTTTTCCACATACGTTTATGAACAAGAGCGGAGAGAGCGTGAGACCCCTTATTGATTTTTTCAAGCTGGATCCGGCGGATCTCCTTCTGGTGCATGATGATCTGGAGCTCCCGTTTGGCGTTGTGGGCTGCAAGGCCGGTGGCGGTCTGGGAGGTCACAATGGCCTGCGCTCTGTTGCACAGCTGCTTGGCACCCGCAATTTTTTCCGCTTTCGGATTGGGATCTCGCGGCCGGCGCATGGCTCAGTTTCATCCTACGTACTGGGGCGCTTCTCCGCGGATGAAGAACCCTACCTGGATACTGTCCTTCAGAAGGCGGCGGTAATGCTCGCGGATATTGTCAAATCACCGGAGCTCTGTGCGCGGCGGGGCAGACAGCAGTTGCTGGATAACTTCACTGCGCCGGACTGACCGGATTCACTTCACCGGATTCTGTCCAGTTCTGACCCCGCGCGTCCCACTTCCAGAGCGTACCGCCTGACCTGGGGAGGGCAAGGTAGAGACCGGAAGTATCGTCCTTTAAGTAGAGATACTCATCGTCCTGATCATACTGAACAAGCGTGGTGGTTTCGCCCTCGTCACGGCGCTCATAGCTCGACTCCCCTGTTTGCACATAGGAGACCTTCCCATCTGACGATTGAAAAGAAAGCAGAGAGCTCTCCTTTGCCTTGACCCCCTCCGGAATGTTACCGGCAACATAGGGTCGCAGTTTCTCTATCAGTGCTTCCGCCGCTGGCCTTCCGGAAATGGTCTCAAGCTGCCGTCCGTCGGCGGAAAGAATGACCAGCGACGGATAGGAGGGAAAGTCAAAGAGAAGGTGGTCCGGGTTGGTGTCAACAAGATAGAGCGGGACAAACTGCGTTGAGAGCAATCCGACAACCAGGGGATCCTGTAGCGTACCTTCTTCATAGGTGCGGCACGGTTCGCACCAGGACGGCGCGGTAATAAGCGCGGCAACGGAGAGGCCCTTTTGCGCGGCCGAACTCTTTGCATCATCGAGTGAACTCAGCCATGGAACGTCTACCTGCGCAAAAACAAGTGAAGGTGCTAACAGTGCAAAGCCGGCTGCGACCAGCAAGAAGGCGCCAAATCGTATACTTTTTCCCGTCATGACTCCCCGGTGTGGAACCGGCCCGCTTCTTCTGCCACGGCATCAATACTTTCTTTATTTACCGTGGAAAGCTCAGAGATATTGCCGAGTGCCCTGTTAATCTCATCGGTTCCGCGACTGATTTCCATGATAGCCTGCCGAACTTCCTGAGAGATGGCATTGAGATTGGTGACGGCGGAGAGTATCTGTTCATTCCCCTGAGTCATCTCGCCGGAACCGGTCTGAACGCTGCCGGTGATCTCCCGCATGGCAGACAGGGCAGACAGCAACTGCTCGCTGCCGGAAGACTGCTCAAGCATTGACTGCTGGATCTCTTTGAATACGCTTGCTACCGTGCCCACAACGGTCAGAATGTCCTCAAAGGCAGTATTTGTCTCGGTAGCAATGGTAACCACCTGGTCTATTGCGCTCTTTACCTGTTTCAGATTGGCTTTGACAGTCTTTGATTGTTGCGATGACATTTCCGCCAAACTGCGAATCTCATCTGCTACGACGGCAAAACCTCGGCCGGCATCTCCCGCGTGCGCAGCCTCTATGGCTGCGTTCATCGCAAGGAGGTTTGTTTGGCTGGCAATGTTTGCAATGAGCGCGTTAGCCTGCTGTAATTCCTCGGAGCTCTCCGCCACGTCCCGGATAAGCGTGGTCACCTGGTTAAGTTTGGTCTTTCCCGTATCTGAGGCGTCAGAAAGCGAACGGACTTGTTCCCCTGCCCGCTCCGAGATATTAGTGATGGAGCGGATATTGGCGATCATCTCTTCAACGGCTGCGGAGGACTGGGTTACGCTGGCCACCTGATTTTCAATTGAGCGATTGAGCGATTCTATGTTTTTGGTCATCTGCTCAATAGCGGCGGAGGTTTCCTCCACGTTGGTGACCTGATTGTGGATTTGTCCCTCGGTGCTTTCTATGTTCGCGTTTATTTGATTTACGGCGCTGGCCGTCTCTTCCACATTTGCTGAGAGGTCAAGCCCGCTATCCTGCATAGTACTCATCCGCGCATTCACGTTACTGATCAGCGTTTCAAGACTCTCCATGAGATAGTTAAATCGATTGTTCACGTACGCGATTTCGTCGCTTCCCTTCACGGTTCCGCGCACGGTAAGATCACCGGTCGCAGCGGTCTCAATGCTGCGGACAATCTGGAAGATCCGTCTAATAAGAAACGTCCGCAGGAAGAGGATAATGAAACCGGATATGACAAAGAGCGCTACTGCGCTTATGACTATAACTTTAGTCCGCAACTCGTACATCAGGGAAAAGAGTTCATTCTGGTTCACGCTGATTGCCAGATACCAGGGAAGACTCCTGACCGGCTCAAACACCAGCATTTTCTTCTGGCCCCCGTACGTATAGCTGACAACATCTTCCTTGCGGTGGTTGTCCATTGACTTCTGCATACCAATGAAGAAGCTGGAGTCCGACTGATCGGTGAGGATTTGCCTTGTGTTTGGATGAGCCACCACAGTTCCTTGATCGTCCAGAATAAACGGGTACCCGTTCTCTCCAAACTTCTTCGGAGAGATGTACGCTCCGGTGAACTGTCGCAGGTCGAGAGAGACGGCAATTGCACCAAGCATGTTCCCGTTGCTCATAATGGGGTAGGCAACATAAATGATTGGACTCGCGTCTATGGGAGAAGGTTGTGGGTGCTGGTCCATGTAAAAGGAGCCTCTGCCCGAGAGAGTGTCCCAAAATGCCTGGCGGGTCATGTCACTCCCAATTGACGAACCTATACGCGCCGCAACCACGGTTCCGGTTCCATCCAAAAGCAAGGCGTCCTGCACGTACCCAAGATCCGTGTAGATCATCTGCAGCAGTTTGCTGCTCTGGGTATAATCGCCGTCTGTCAGCCCTTCGGCAAACCCCTCGTTCAACGAGTACGCGTGGGTCATCTGCCGCACGTACTTCAGCTCCATATCGACGAGTTCCGTCAATGACTGATCCGCCTGCACCATGTTTTTAATCTGAATGTCGGCGATGCCGCGGGAAACGTTGATTGAAATCACCAGGACCATTGCCGCTGCGGTGAGGAGGACCAGAAAGAACGTTGCAAGGGATACGCGCAGAGAAATACCCATACGAACCGTTTTTTCCTCGCGTGCCTCGTCCTGTGATTCTTTCGCGTTATTAGACATGTATACACCTCTGGACGGAATTAACCTCCAGCAGTATACGAGAGGAGTCTCCTTTTTTCTACCCCAGGCTTATCGCCAGTTCTATACGGAACCGGTGATGTAATCCATCAGGCTCTTCTTTTCATATTGCGCGTTATCAAGCAGCGCTTTTACCACGTCCCCAATGGATACCACTCCCACCAGTTGCCGCTCGCGGAATACGGGAAGGTGTCGAATGCGATGTTCGGTAAACATGTTCATGGCATACTCCACATCGTCATCCTCATGACCAATCACGATCTTGTCGCCCGGGGTCATGATCTCTTTTACCGCCCGCTTTTCACATGCAGCGTTCATGTGATGGAGAATGTCCCGCTCGGAGAGGATACCGGTCACAGAACCGTCTCCGGCGGTCACAATGAGCGCACCCACGCGGCGTTCATTCAAGGTCTTTACGGCGTCTTCCACCGTAGTCTCCGCAGAAATGGTGAATACCTGCGAGCCCTTGCCTTGAAGCAAATCTCGTATTTTCATGCTCCTTCTCCTTGATGACGCCCCTCACACTACGGGACGCGCGGTATAATGGGTGTGAAGCAGGTGGTGGGATGCTTCACCCAGTGGTTTGCCGAGAAAATCTTCATACAACTTCAGTACGGCAGGGTTGGCGTGAGACTTCCGCAGCGCCTTACCCTCATCTTCACGGTAAATTGCCTGAATGCGGGCCTCACGTATAGAGTCAGTTGTCATGCGCGGCTGGCCTCCGCCGCCAATGCAGCCGCCGGGACAGGTCATGATTTCTACAAAGTGGTAACTGCGCCTGCCGGCCTTAATTTCCTCCAGAAGCCGCCGCGCGTTACCCAGCCCGTGCGCCACGGCTACTTTCACCTCAACGCCGTCAAGAAAGCTCCAATCGGCAAGAGCACCGCTAATTGGAAGCGATACTTCCTTAATGCCTTCCAGGCCAGCTACCGGTTTCACGTGAAGATTCTCTCCCGGCAATTCGTTACCGGTCACCACTTCCCAGACGGTACGCAGTGCCGCTTCCATGACGCCGCCGGTATTGGCAAAAATGTCCGCCGCACCGGTGGAAATTCCAAGCGGGTCGTCCATGGTGTCATCCGCAAGATCCTCAAACACCAGTCCTGCTGTGCGGATCATCTTTCCCAGCTCCCTGGTGGTGAGAACGTAGTCCACATCCGCAACTCCGCTCGCGTTCATCTCCGGCCGGCTCGCCTCAAACTTCTTGGCGGTGCACGGCATCACGGAAACCACCACTATATCTTCCGGCGCAATTCCTTTGTTTTTAGCATAATACGTTTTGGCAACGGCACCAAACATTTGCTGCGGGCTCTTGCAACTTGAAAGGTTGGGCAAGAACTCCGGAAAGAAGTGCTCACAGAACTTAATCCAGCCCGGCGAACAGCTGGTGAACATGGGAAGCGGCACATCTTGCTGCACCTTCACCGCACGAGTCAGACGCTCCAGCAGTTCGTTTCCTTCCTCGAGTATGGTCAGGTCCGCGGCAAAGTTGGTGTCAAAGACGCCGTCAAATCCAAGTTCGCGCAGAGCGCGCACCATCTTCCCGGTCACAAGCGTGCCCGGCGGATAGTCAAAGCATTCGCCTAACGCCGCTCTGATTGCCGGTGCCGTCTGGACAACCACATGTTTACTGGGGTCTTCCAGCGCCTGCCACACGCCGTCCATGTGGCTTTGCTCGTAAATAGCCCCAACAGGGCAGACGGCGGCACACTGCCCGCACTGGACGCACGGCACGTCCGCAAGCTCAGAGGCAAAGGCGGGACCAATCACCGTAGCGTAACCCCGTCCCTGCGGAAAAAGCGCCCCCACCCCCTGCACCTCATTGCACACGGTTACACACCGCCTGCATTTGATGCATTTACCGGAATCCCTCACCAGCGCCGCGGTTGAAAGGTCTGTAAGCACGGGCGGTTTCTCTCCCTGGTAGGTAATGCCGTCTACTCCGAGCCTGTGAGATAGGTCTTTCAGCTCGCAGTCCAGACCACGCTCGCAGTACTGGCAGTTTCCCTCGTGTTCGCTTAAGAGAAGCTCTACCACGGTGCGGCGTGCCTGCCGGACTCGCTGTGAATTGGTCTTTACTTCCATTCCGTCCGCAACCGGCGTTGCGCACGCCGCCATAAGGACTTTTGCCCCGGTCACCTCTACTACACACACCCGGCATGCACCGAGCGGTGCCCGGTTTTCAAGAAAGCACATTGTGGGAACCACAACGCCGGCTTGTTTGGCAGCCTCCAGGATAGTGGTGCCCGGTTCCACTGAAAGACGCTTACCGTCTATGGTGACGTCATACATGGCTATCCTCCGTTTCTACCGGCGTTACCGGTGCCTTTCCATAGTCACAGCGCAGACAGCGCCGCGCCTGGCGGAGCGCAACGCTCTCATACCACGGCAATTCAACCTCGTCAAAATTGTGCCGGCGCCGCGCGGGATCAATAGTGCGAACCTTTTCCCGCGGATACGGCACCGGGTCTGCGTCCGGATCAAAACTTGTGTCCAGGGTTCTTTCCGCGCGCCAGAAGGCGTGGGATGAGCCGGTAAGCATACGGTCAATTGCTGCGGCGGCGCGTTCTCCGCCGGCAATAGCCATCACCACGGAGGCCGGCCCGGTTGCAGCGTCTCCAGCGGCATAAAGCCAGGGGAGAGACGTTTGCCCGGTGAGCGCGTCAGTAGCGATGAAGCCGTCATCCGTGAGGGATACTGACAGACCGTCCGCAATGGCGGATGCATCCAGGGTTTGGCCAATCGCCACGATCACCTGATCAGCCGACAGCACGAAGGTCTCTTCATCTGAAGCGGTTGGGCGCCTGCGTCCACTGCGGTCAAACTCACCCAGGCACATGGGAGCACACTTCACCCCGGCAACCGCCCCGCGTGAGTCAGTCACTACCTCCACGGGATTGGTCAGCGTTTCCAGCTTCACTCCCTCAAGCAGCGCCTCCTCTATTTCTTCCGCGTACGCCGGCATTTGCTCCTGCGTCCGGCGATACACAATGGTCACAGACTCTGGTCCAAGCCTGAGTGCGGTACGCGCCGCGTCAACTGCCGCGTTACCGCCTCCAACCACCACAATGTGCTTGCCAACCGGCACGGAACCGCGGATGTTGTATTCCGCAAGGAACTCCCCGGCAAGAACTACACCCGATGCCTCTTCACCGGGAACGCCAAGCCCAACGCAGCCAGGCGCACCAACGCCCAGGAAGACCGCGTCATACCCCTCTTTCTGCATTCCGCCAAGCGTGAGGTCTCTTCCCAGCCGCTTTCCGGTCCGTATCTCCACACCGAGTTGCTCAATCATGCGCACTTCCCGTGCTATGGTCTCACGCGGCAACCGGTAAGCGGGTATGGCCTGGACCAGCATGCCACCCGGCCGTTGTTCCGCCTCAAAGATGACCGGGCGGTATCCCATACGAGCCAGGAAATAGGCGCAGGAAAGTCCCGCAGGACCGGCGCCAATGATGCCTATCTTCTTCTCCTCGTTCTCCGGTACCACACGGTACTCTGGCAGCTGTACGGTAATTTCCTGGTCCACCATAAAGCGCTTAAGCGAGCGTATGGCAACCGACTCGTCCAGGGTTGCACGGCGGCAGCGCTCTTCACAGGTATGAAAACAGACTCGTGCACAGACGGCGGCAAAGGGATTACGTTCCCGGTGCAATTGCAGAGCCTCGGCAAAGCGTTTTTCCGCTACCAATGAGACAAATCCGGGCACGTCTACGCCGGCAGGACATGCGCTTTGACACGGGGCCCGGACAAGCGCCGCGCATATTCCGGCATCACAGTGGCGGTTACGAATATGCTCTTCATACTCGTGGCGGAAATGACGGATGGTGGAGAGCACCGGATTGGGTGCCGTCTGCCCCAATCCGCACAGGGCGGTCTCCTTGATCTGTGTCCCAAGCTTCTCCAGGCGGTCAATGTCTTCCATTTCGCCGTGGCCTTCGCAGATCCTGTTCAGGATCTCAAGCATACGCTTGGTGCCCACGCGGCACGGTACACACTTGCCGCAGCTTTCTTCCTGCACAAACTCCAAAAAGAAGCGCGCCACGTCTACCATGCACGTCTCATCATCCATGGCGATGAGGCCGCCGGAGCCCATGATTGCGCCGAGCTCCTGCAGGGATTCGTAATCCAGGGAGACATTTAAGTATTCCCGCGGCACGCATCCGCCTGACGGTCCGCCAATCTGGGCCGCCTTGAATGCCCGGCCGCCCTTCATGCCGTTTCCAATATCGTAAATGAGTTCTCCAAGAGAAGTGCCGATGGGAACTTCCACGAGTCCAGTGTTTTCAACCGCGCCGGCCAGGGCAAACACTTTTGTGCCGCGGCTTGCCACGGTGCCGTACTGAGCATACCACTCGGCTCCGTAGAGAAAGATGGCCGGCACGTTGGCGTAGGTTTCTACGTTGTTGAGCAAACTCGGCATGCCCCACAGGCCCTTTTGCGCAGGAAAGGGCGGCCGCGGCCGCGGCTCACCGCGTTTTCCTTCAATGGAGTTCATGAGCGCGGTCTCTTCGCCGCAGACAAACGCGCCGGAACCTTTGCGGATTTCAAGGTCAAAGTCAAAGCCGCGTCCAAGGATGTCTTTCCCAAGCAGTCCGCGCGAACGCGCCTGCTCTATGGCACGGGTGAGCCGCTGGACGGCCAGCGGGTATTCGGCACGCACATAGATGTACCCCTGAGTGGCGCCAACCGCATAGGCGGCTATGGCCATACCTTCAATGACGCTATGAGGGTCTCCTTCCAGCACGCTGCGATCCATGAACGCGCCGGGGTCCCCTTCATCCGCATTACACAGCACATACTTCATCTCTCCGGTAGCTCTGCGGGTAAAGCTCCACTTCATCCACGTGGGAAAGCCGGCGCCGCCACGTCCGCGGAGACCGGAATTCTTAAGCGTCTCTATGACCGCATCCCCGTCCAAGGACTCTACTACACTGCCCAGCGCCTGATAGCCGCCGGCTTCAATGTATTCCTCCAATTCCCGGGGATCTATCTTGCCGCAGTTTCTTAAGACGATTTTTCGCTGGTTTTCAAAAAGATGCTCGGCGTCAAGCTGCAGAAGCTCACTCTCATTCCCGGCAGACGCGCGGAGGAGCTCCGCCGCATCTTCCGGCCTTGCGCCTGCAAAGATCTTGCCTGAGGCTTCCACCTGAATCAGCGGCCCGCGCGAGCACGGCCCCATACAGCCGGTGGCAACAATGTGACAGCGGTTTCCCTGCCGCGTTGCCTCTTCTTCCAGTGCCGCGTGAAGGCGGTCGGCTCCGGAGGCAAGGCAGCTTCCACCGGCGCACACCAGAACGCGGTCCTTACCGGTGGCCCGGGACTGCTGCCGCTTCTTTTGAATTTCTACCAGTTCACCACGTGAGCTAATGCGCTTTGCTGCTTCCATCACTTTCCTCCTGAGCCGCTGGTTGTTCCGCACGGTACCCGGCAAGCTCCTCCTTCACGGAGGAAGGCTTCACCCGTTGATGCACATCGTCATTTACCATGACCACCGGAGCCAGCCCGCACGCACCGAAGCAGCGACCTACTTCAAGCGAATACTCCCGGTCAGCGGTAGTTTCCCCCACATCTATTCCCAGGGTGCGCCGGCATGAATTAAGAACGTCCCGGCCGCCGCGCACGTAGCACGCGGTGCCCAGACAGACGCGCACAATGGTGCGGCCGCGCGGTACGGTAGAAAAATAGGAGTAGAACGTGACGACACCGGCGACTTCGCTGTACGGAACTGAGAGCCTGCGGCTCACGTGACGCAGCACGTCATGAGGAAGGTAGCCAAAGAGCTCCTGGGCCCGTTGCAGGATGGGGATGAGCGCGCCGCCTGTGCCTTCAAGGGAATCAATGTAGCTGTCCAGGGTCGGAAGCAGTGCCTCTTCCGCCGGGGAAAGACCTTCCTGCGGCCGTTTGATGCCAACGTCCATAACGCGTCTCCTTTTCTTCCGTGAGTACGGCGACTGTAGCTGCCTCTATCACACAGGTCCGGAAACGGACGATGAAATATGCCGGGATGCGACTGCGCTTATGTGATGTTGGTGTTAAACATTGTATCACGAGTTTGGAAAACGGTCAAAATTTCTCTTTTTATAGTGACCAGAGATGTATTTATCGATATTTAAGTAAATTAAATCAGCTTTGTGATTGCAACATCAGAGAAGGGGGGCGTATTATCAGGAGTGGAGAGGTGTTCTTCCGCGCAGTGACCGGGCAATTGTCAACCGGTCTGCATACTCAAGATCCCCGCCGACCGGAAGACCGAGTGCCAAACGGGACGTCTTGACGCCGAGGTCTTCAAGCAGCTTGACCAGGTAGAGTGCCGTAGTGTCCCCTTCCACGGTGGGATTGGTTGCCAGAATGACCTCTTCCACACCGCCGGAACGAACACGCGCAGTAAGCTTTCCAATAGTCAGGTCATCAGGACCAACACCGTCAATAGGGGAAATGACGCCGGTAAGAACGTGATACAGGCCGTGATACTCGCGGGTCGCCTCAAGAACTGAGACATCCTGCGGCTGTTCCACTACGCAAATCGTATTTCGATCCCGTCCCGGGTCACTGCATACATCGCAAATATCGCCTTCCGTGTACGCGCCGCACTCTCTGCACGGCCTGATACGTTCCTTCAGGGTCCTTATTTGCTCCGCAAGGGTGGCGTTATAGGAGCTGTCTGCGTTTAGAAGATGATAGGCGATGCGCAGAGCGCTCTTCTTTCCTACACCGGGAAGGCGTGATAGCTGTGAAATCAGGCTATCAAGTACGGTCACGTCACATACCCATAAGGCCGGGAGGCAGATCCATGCCGCCGGTCAGCGATGACATCTCCTCACGGATCTTTTCCTTCACCCGCGCCACCGCGTCTGTAAAGGCGGCCAGCACCAGGTCCTGCAGCATTGGAATGTCACCAGGATCTACCACTTCCGGAGATATCGTCACCGACTTTACCTGAAACTGCCCGGTGATCTCCACTTTTACCATGTCACCGCCGGCGCTGCCGGTCGCAGTGACGTGCTGCAGCCGTTCCTGCGCTTCCGTCATCTTTGACTGAATATTCTGAAAGTTCTTCAGTAGTTCCATTGGATTTATGTTCATCATGTGGACTCCTTAGCGGTCAACAATTTCTCCCCGGAAGACCTTCCGCACCATTTCAACCTGCTCGTCGTGATGGCCTTCGGACTCGTCCTCGCTCTTTTCTACGGCAACCTTAACCGTCAGCGCCGCCTCGTCCAGTGCGCTTCGCGCCGCCTCAGTGACCAGGGCAAGTTCCTGCCGCACCGCATCTGCCGGGTACGCGTTTTCAAAGGTGATGCAGAGGGCGCTGTCATCCAGGGTCCATGAAACCGCTTTTTCAAGAGCGGAGCCAAGGGTAAGCTTTTGCTTCCGCACCAGGCTCACTATCTCTTCTGCCTTTTCTTCTTCCAGCCCGAGCGGCGTCCCCGCTACCTGCACGCGTTCTCCGCCGGCGTCCTGCGGGCTTTCCAGTTCCCCGGCAGATATTTGGCCGCGCAGCCGCTGTATGGCGGACAGGATCTCCCTTGAGGTGAGAAAATCACGCAACATGGCCAGCCGGCTGACGACGAGCTCCAGCTCGTAGCGCTGGTCGAGCGAATAGCGGATATTCCTGTAGAGTTCCAGAAGCAGGTCAAGCCCGCGCTGTATCTGTGTGTCGCTCAGCGTGGCAACTACGTGCGCGGAGAATCGATCCGGATTATAGCCCAAAATAGACTCTTTACGCACGTCCTGTTTCAGGAAAAGTAAATTGCGGAAGTACTCCGATAGTTCTATGACCAGTTGTTCCACCGGCACCCCGGCATCAAGCGTCTCTTCAGCAAGCGCAAGCGCCTTTCCCGCGTCCCCGTCACAGAACGCCTCGCCCATTGCGTTCAGCTGGTCCAGGCCACTTACGCCGAGTTTGTCCTGGATCTTGTCAAAGGTGATCCTTCCTTCTGAGAAGGATGCCACCTGGTCAAATAGCGTGTACGCATCCCGAAGCGATCCTTTTGCTTCTTTGGACATCCAGTGAAGCGCTTCGTCATCCGCGGTGATGTCGCTTTCGCTGCATGCCTCAGACAGAAGCTCCCGGATGTTTTCCTGCGGAATGAGGCGGAAATTAAACTGCTGGCAGCGGGAGCGAATGGTTGCCGGCACCTTGTGGATTTCCGTAGTGGCAAAGATAAAAACGATGTAGGGAGGCGGCTCCTCAATAGTCTTTAGAAGCGCATTAAACGCGCTATTGGAGAGCATGTGCACTTCATCAATGATATAGATCTTGTAACGGGAACTGTTGGGCGCAAAGAGAACCTCGTCCTTAATCTCCCGCACATCGTTCACCGACGTGTTTGAGGCACCATCGATCTCAATCACATCCATGGAAGTGCCGCGCGCAATCTCTTCACTTCCCGGATAATCATCACACGGTTCCGCCGTTGCCCCGGAGGGACAGTTCAGCGCCTTTGCGAGAATTCGCGCGGCTGAGGTCTTCCCTACTCCTCGAGGTCCGGAAAAGAGATAGGCGTGCGCAATCCGACCGCTTGCAAGGGCGTTCTTCAGGGTTGAAACCACAAATTCCTGCCCTGCAAGTTCATCAAATGTGCGCGGCCGCTTGCGTGTGGCGGTCACTTCGTAATTCATTGCCAGCCCCGGTAAAAGAAAGGCCCCTCCAGCTCCAACCAAGCAATCTGCGGCACATTGATCGGTCGCGTACCGCTGCTCCCTTCCGGGCCTGACGGAGTTCGGCGATAACCAATTGCACAGCGCCTGACCTTCAACGCTGAAGAGGCCGGTAGCGGAGAGAGAGGGATTCGAACCCTCGGTGCCCGGTTAGAGCACACACGCTTTCCAAGCGTGCACCTTCGGCCGCTCGGTCATCTCTCCAAAATCCTGTTCGCGGAGAGAGAGGGATTCGAACCCTCGGAGCCTGACGGCTCAACGGTTTTCGAGACCGCCCGATTCAACCACTCTCGCATCTCTCCGGTTGAAAATACGTGCACCCACCGCCCTGGCAGCCTGCCGCCGCGACGTTTCAGGAAGCAGGATACAATGTATCGAAAATTGCGAGCTCTTTCAATAGCGAAAAAGCGCGAGCGCGACCTCGGTCAGCCCGGCAATCCAGATTGCGGCAATGACAAGAGCCGCCACCAGCGCTGCTGCGCCCCGCCGGGGCGGGAGCCGTGCCGCACGGGAGCGTGCCTCACGCAGCACCTCGGGCGGAAGCAACTTTACCACCAGCGCCACGCCAAGCGGAATGAGAACCACGTCATCAAGGTAGCCAAGGACCGGTATAAAATCGGGAATCAAGTCTATTGGTGAGAGTGCGTACGCAACCACCATTACGGCCGCAGCCTTGGCGTACCACGGGGTGCGAGGGTCGCGGCACGCGAGTGAAAGTGCGTGCACCTCCCGGCGCGCCGTGCGGGCGCGTTGTCTCCACCGTTCAAAGTCAAGCATATTGCCCCTGCATTCTATCCCGCATAAGCGGCCTCGTGAACACAAGCATCGTATAAAGAAACCCCGACTTGTAGAACCAGAGGTTCAAAATGGCTTATTATCTATATCATGATTGCAGCGTTCCGCAGGCGCACCGTATGCAGCGTACTGGCTTTTCATCTTTTCTCTGCTCTGTGTATCCCCGGCCGCGCCACCGCACAGATCACCCCGGCGGACCTCACGGCGGCCGCATGGATGGCAACCTCCGGAGCGCCGCAAATGCAGGCACTTGCAGCTTCATATTCTGAGACTATCTCCGACCTTGCGTACCGGCATGACCAGTGGAGCTTTGTTATTGGAGACACCCGCTTTTACTGGGCGGACGGGCGCATCTTACCGGGAACACTCCGTGATCAGTGGAAGGATTTCGCCTCAATTCGCTTCTATCGCTACACTACCGGCGTCCCCGCCCTCCCGGAAGTGAGCCCGGAACTGGCAGAACGGTTGCAGAACCGCTCAACCGGACCGTCACGCAACGGGCCTTCACGTGCAACCGCATTTCTGGATGCGCTCTACGGCATGAGCTCGCCCAAAGACGCAGCATCGCAGATTGTATCCGTTACATTTTTGGGCATGAAAGCGCGGATAAACCGCATGGTTGCCGACCCGCTGTCAAAGGTGGAAGCCGATATCCAGCGTGCTGCAGTGAATGACCCGCAGACCTCACGGTTTGTGGACGGCTTGAAAGAGATTAGCGGCTATTACTGGCGCAATATCGCCGGCTCCAACTCCCGCAGTTATCACAGCTACGGCATTGCGGTGGACTTGATTCCCCGCTACTACGGGGGCAAGTACGGCTACTGGCGATGGGCGGTGGACGCCGGCGTGGAACAGTGGTGGGCCGTCCCGTTGGACAAACGGTGGGGCGTACCGCAGCCGGTCATTGACGCCTTTGAACGGCACGGTTTTGTCTGGGGCGGAAAGTGGCTCTTTTATGACCCCATTCACTTTGAATACCGCCCCGAAGTGATTCTCCTTTCCAAATGGCGGGAACGGCTTCCTGTTCCGGACGGCCGCCGCTGAGGCGGCCGCCTCAGGCGCGTGATGTCCCGCTCGCCGCACAAAAAGCCCCGGCAGCGTGCACTACCGGGGAAAGTTCCTTCTAACGCGTGCCCAAGAGGACTCGAACCTCCGACCTCTAGATCCGCAATCTAACGCTCTATCCAGCTGAGCTATGGGCACATCATCTGTCACGGCGCGGTTGCACCGCGATGTCCGACTCTCATTATCCGCCTGTCGAACAAACGGAGAGGGAGGGATTCGAACCCTCGGTACCCTTACGGGTACAACTCCTTAGCAGGGAGCCCGATTCGGCCGCTCTCGCACCTCTCCAGGACTCACGCTGCCGCCCGGCAGGACGGGAAGGTCTGCCGACCGACTAATTCACCACGGAGAGAGTGGGATTCGAACCCACGGAACCTTGCGGCTCAACGGTTTTCAAGACCGCCTCCTTCAACCACTCGGACATCTCTCCTGTTGCGCCGTGGAATTCCAAATATATCTGCCACCCAATTCTTTGTCAATCCGCCGGTTACTCCCTCGTCCCGTTACCTTGCTGCCCGCGCCCGCCCAGATTCCGAAAGCGGGACCAGAGACTCTGTCTCTCCCCTTTCTTCTCTTCAGTGCGCCCTCGGGGACGCGGAGAGGGCAGCTCCAGCTTCATCCCGGATCCAAGAAGTCCCACGCAGTACGCCACGTGATTGTTCCTGTCCAAAATAGGAAACATGCGAAAAGCGCCCGCCTTCACCGTCACCTCTACCGCTCCATGCGTGCGTTCCAGAGTTGTAAACACCTCGTGGAAATTGAGGTCCGGAAGTAACTGATTGACGTGAAGGCCCAGAAAGTCCTGCCTCCCTGATTCCTGCTCGTCCACAAAAGGCTTGCTCAACTGGGTGATTCTCCCCGCCACATCCGTGATGACAATCTTCAGTTCGATGCGGTTCAGGAGAAACTGGTTCAGGCTGGAGATGGCGCTTATCTTCTGGCTCTTCTTCTCACTGACCTCGGTCACGTGTTTGTAGAGCTCTGAAATTCGGGTTCCCAGTTCCCCCAGACGGGAAAGCGGCTCTCCGGAGAAGCCCCCGCTCAGGCGGCTGAGCGCAACCAGGCGGTCAAGTGCGGCGTGAATCCGCACGCTTCGAATGAAAACGGCCGCGGAAAAACCAACAACCGCAATGGCGGCAAGCAGCCCCAAAAAGAGCATTCGTTCAGCAAGCACTTTCACCACGGTACTGTCTGCACCGGCAGCCTGCGTAACCAGCAGGTAGCCGTATACACCGAGCGCCAGGCAGAGGAGCGCCCCGGTAAGCATCAGAAAGATAAACACGGCAGTACGTACGGCGGTCATCTCTACCCTTCCTTTTTACAGGTCGCGGAATTCGTCGATTTTTTCGTTCGATCCCACAACCATGATGATGTCATTCTCCTGTAGCTTCTCGCCCGGTTCCGGAAAAATAATCCGTTCTGAACGCACCGGGTTCCCCGTTTCGTCAACGCTCACCTCGGATCGCTTGATGGAGATGACGTTTATTTGGTAGCGCTCTCTCAGGTTCAGTTCCGCAAGAGTTGCGTCTACCACCGAGCGCGGTACATAGAGCTCTGCAACGCTCATGCCTTCTGCAACGGGAATACGGTCAAGCACCTGCGGCGCGATGAGCCGGTTTGCCAGCCGCGTCCCCTCGTCAATCTCAAGGTTGATAACCTCGTTGGCCCCAACTTGCACCAGCACCTGCTGGTGCAACTCGCTCACAGCCCGCGCCACCACGTACGGCACAGCCAGCCGCTTCACAAGCGTGGTCGTGAGGATACTTGCTTCGATGTTGTCTCCAATGGCAACCACCGCAACATCGATATCTTCCAGAGGAGCATCACGTAATGCGTCTTCATCCGTGGAATCCAGCAGCACCGCCTGGGTGACCGTCTCCTTTACCCGCTCTATGAGCGCAGCCTGATTATCAATTGCCACAACTGTCCCGCCCTTTTCAGCAAGGACTTCGCACAATCGTCTCCCAAATGCTCCCAAACCGATAACCGCAAACGCGCGCGCCATATACTCCTTCCTTTAACCAACCAGTATCTCAGCCGAGGGATAGTCGACTGTTCTCCGCCTTGCAGAAACTGACCAGGCAGAGAGAATTGTCAACGGTCCTACCCGCCCTACAAACATGAGCCCGATGATGACTACACGTCCGGGTGCGGACAGATGGGGCGTGAGTCCTGCGGAAAGTCCAACCGTACCAAACGCGGAGACCGTCTCAAAGAGGTATGAGAGAAGATCCGCCTTCTCGGTAATTGAGAGGATAAGCGTGCCGGTCATGACCGCAAGGAGTCCAAAAAGAAGCACAACCAATGCATTCATTACCTGCGAGTTTGACACCTCGTGGTGAAACAGAAGCGGCTTCTCTCCCCCGCGCCGTACGCTCTGCACGTAACTCCAGATCACCGCAGCCGTGTTCACTTTGATCCCGCCCGCCGTGCTTCCGGCCGCGCCGCCAATGAACATATAGAAGATCATGACCAGATAAGTGGTAGCCGCCAGGTTACTGAAATTGATGGTGTTAAATCCGGCCGTACGCAGCGTAACAGCCTGAAAGAACGCCGCAAGGTACTGCCGGCCCAGGCCAAAACCGGCCATTGTGTTTCCGTGTTCAAGCGCGTAGATAATGAGCGTGGCGGACAGGAGGAGAATACCGGTACCGGCAAGAACCGCACGCGTATTAACCCGGAGTACAGCCTGCCCCGCGCCCTGCCCTTTCAGCTTCCCTTTCAGGCGGATGCGCCACGACCTCGCCACATCAGTGATAACGGCAAAGCTGAGGCCGCCGGCAATAATGAGCAGCACCACGGTAGTATTGACTATCACGTTGCCGGAGAACTGTTCCAGGCTGTCCGAAAAAAGCGCGAATCCGGCATTACAAAACGCGCTCACCGCGTGAAACGCTGCAAAACCAAAGCGTCGGGAAATGGTCAGGTCAGCGGATCCAAACCCGAGGAAGAGCAAGATCGTACCGGCAGCCTCGACACAGAGCGTGATCACAATGATCCTGCTCACCGAACTGCGAATGGCGGTCATATCGCGCTCGCTCAACATGTAGGAGAGAAGCACCTTGTCTTCCACGGAAACCGAACGCCGAAACACAAAGAGCGTGAAGTAAGAGAGAATCATAATTCCCAGACCGCCAATCTGGATAAGCACGGCAATGATTGCCTGGCCCCACGGGGAGAAGGCAGTTGCCGTATCAACTACAATGAGGCCGGTGACGCACACGGCACTGGTAGCGGTAAAAAGACTGTCCAGAAATCCCAACCGGGTGGTGCCCGCAGCGGCAAGCGGTGTCATCAGCGCAAGAGTTCCCACCACAATTACAAGTAGGAAGCTGAGCACGATTGTCTGCGCCGGGTGGGTAACCACCTCCCTCATGAAATTGGAGAGCCGCCGCAGTCGAGTGAATACCTTTAGGACCAGAAAGAGGTTTCTGACGATGAGAACTGAAAAATAGCCGCGGTGCACAAACTCACCGCCACTCGCGGTGGCTACCTTGTTATAGGCAAATAGAATAATGAACAGTATGGCAAAGCCAAACGGCACGGCATTCGCCCGCAGAAAATTGCGCCTGACCGGAGCGCGGAGATAGTCAAGGACCACTTCCACAACGGTAACAGTTACCAGCACGTAGTCCACGATGGTCGTGAGTAGCTTCACAAGCGCACCCGGGGCCGGTTCTTGCTCAAGGAAGAGGGCTATCACCGCCAGGAGTAACGCGCCGGCAGTAAGCCATTGCAGTCGCCGCATGATGCATGATGATATCGATATCCGACCACGGGTGCAAACGGTGGATAGTGGCCCGAAGATTGGGTATTTGGTTACCTCGGAGTGTTTCCGCGTTCCGAAGGCAGGTATCTGTTCATTCCGGATGGCTCGTACCAGTCCTGTCCTGGGCGGTGCTGAAAAATACCCAATCTTCGGGCCACCAAGCAGTCTTCGGCTCACTAAGCAAATTTCCGCCACTGCAGAAAAAACCCGGCCATGCCGGGGTGCGGCAGGCCGGGTTGTTAAGATACGGTCTCCGTTGGAGACTCTGATTTACAGTTTGTACAAAATGCCGATAGTACCCCCGGTATAGCCCCAGTATGCGCCTTCAAACATCACCGCAAGCCGTGGGTTAAAGAAGTAGTTGACCCCGGCAATTGAGGAAAAACCGATGCCACTGTAGTCAAAATAGCTTCCCTGTGTGTCATACGGACCAAAATAGTCAAAGTAGCTGTAGGCAATTCCGAGCCCTACGTAGAAATCAAAACGGCTCAGCTGCGAAAACACATCGTCTGACTGCATGAATGAGAGGTGGACAGTCCCAAATCCGCCAAGTCCGTAGTCATTCCAACCCCACTTGTCGCCCAGAAAAGTGTCCGAATAGCGGTTAAAGAGGCCGCGGCCGGCAATACCAAAGTCCAGGTTCACGCCGCCGTCATAGTCTTTCTGCGCCAGGAAAAACTCAATCCCAGGGTAGAGCGCCAGGCTGAACCCGTATCCCAGGCCAACGGACCCGGAGACTGTGAGCGTGCCGGGATTGTAGTCAACACGGGCGTCATTACCGTCCTGTGCGAGGAGCAGTACTGGAGAAACCAGCAACAGAGCCACCACAATGAGAATCAATCGTCGTACCATAAGTACCTCCCTCATGTTTCGCTGCGTACGCAACGGGTCAAAAGTGAATCAATGTTCTTAACTATAACGATTGGGACCCTTCGAAGCAAACTCAGAAACAGCCGGCAACGGGTCGGCCCGGTATTCAGGCAGAGAGCGCGGACACTACAAGGTCCACCAGACGCGGTTCAACCTCCGCTGACGCGTTGCGGAAATCCGAAAGGATGCGGGAGGCATCAAACGCACCGTCTGCCAGCAGCACGGGACTCATCTTAGCGGCGTAAGGGCTCTCACCTTCATCCACGCGGCTGTGAGTAACGCCGCCTTTCCGCGTCCATGTCAGCGCGCGCTCGTTGCCTTGCTTGTCGTAGCAAAGTTGAAATCCGTCTACCTGCTTCTCTGATTTGTCCTTGAACCACACTATCAAATCAAAGTCCGCGTCAGTAAACCAGCGCCGAAATCCTTCTCCCGCTACCTGGCGCGCCGGTCTGATTTCGTGAAGCATTGCCACCTCCTGGAATTCTAATACGCTTCTCGCACTATGCTATGTATGACGTGTGAAGCAGATTTGCGCACGTTCACAGATTATATAGATCCTACACCCGTGTTCTGCAACTGCAACGACCTAATTGAGAAACGGAGTTGACAGCGCACCCGCGAATGCTAAACTCTATAGTAGCAGTCTGTACTTATGGTGAGAAGGCAGATGGGTTGTTCACACATCACGTATCACTGGCTACCATCCAGCCGGACGTATCGTGTCCACTTGCCCCAATCACGCACTGCAACGGCTTCTCTGGCCGCCCGTACGGGCGGTTATGGCGTAAGAGAATCTTTGAGACTAAAAGGAGGTCTTCTATGAAGAGGTTCGCGCTGATCGTTGGGTTAGTTCTAATAACGGCAGCCCTGGTGTTTGCGTCCGGTGGAGGTGAGCAACCTGCGCCCGCACCGAGCACGCAGGAGGCGCCGACGGCCGCTTCGGCACCGGTCACCATCCAGTGGTGGCATGCCATGGGCGGACGCCTGGGCGAGAAGGTCCAGGCGATAGCCAAAGGTTTCAACGAGAGCCAGTCCAACTACATAGTTGAACCGGTGTACAAGGGCAACTACGCGGAGACAATGACAAGCGGCATAGCCGCCTTCCGTGCCGGCAACCCACCTCACATCATCCAGATCTACGAGGTTGGAACGGCAACCATGATGGCCGCAGAAAAGGCCATTGTTCCGGTCTATAAACTCATGGAACAAACGGGAGAGCCGTTTGATCCTAACGACTACATCCCAACTGTAACCGGGTACTACACAACGGCGGATGGAAAGATGCTTTCTCTTCCGTTTAACAGCTCAACCCCGGTGCTCTACTTCAACAAGGACGCATTCCGAAAGGCGGGACTTGATCCCAATAAACCGCCCAAAACGTGGCCGGAAGTTGCAGACTATTCCAGGAAGCTGGTAGCAGCCGGTTACTCCGGCTTCTCAACGGCATGGATTTCCTGGATCCAGTTGGAAAACTTTTCGGCATGGCACAACGTACCCCTCGCCTCGGAGGCAAACGGCTTCCAGGGACTTGATGCGGTACTGGAGTACAACAGCCCGCTTCATGTCAGACATATCAAAGCACTTTCGGACTGGCAGAAGGAAAAGATCTTTGTCTACGGCGGACGAACCAACGTGGGTAACGCGCTTTTCTCAAGTGAAAAGGTTGCAATGTACACCGAATCTTCCGCCGGGTACGCCGGATTCAAAGCAAACGCGAAGTTTGAGTTTGGCACTTCTATGCTGCCGTACTGGCCTGATGTAAAGGGTGCCCCGCAGAATACCATCATCGGTGGTGCGAGCCTCTGGGTCATGGCAGGACATACCGACGCAGAGTACAAGGCGGTTGCACGCTTCTTCAGCTATCTCTCCTCCCCGGAAGTACAGGCGGACTGGCACCAGTTCTCCGGATACCTTCCCATAACTAAGGCTGCCTATCAGCTGACTAAAGACCAGGGCTTCTACGACAAGAATCCTGACCTTGAGACGGCCCTGAAGCAAATGACGCTAAACCCGCCCAATGAAAATACCCGCGGTGTTCGTCTTGGCAATTTCCCGCAGATTCGGGAAATCAACTATGATGAGCTGGAAGCGATTTTTGACGGGCAGAAGACGGCCAAGCAGGGACTCGACTCTGCAGTTTCCAGAGGCAACGCACTGCTTCGCGAGTTTGAAAAGGCTAACAAGTAACACATCGCGATGTACAGCCGCAACGCGGCCGCCCTCCGGCGGTCGCGTTGTCATTCAGTCAGGGGGTGAGCCGTGGGAACAAGGGTTATCTTCAAGAATAAGGCGCTGCCGTACCTGCTTCTGGTTCCGCAGATTTCCATCGTCTTAATTTTCTTCATCTGGCCCGGAATAGAAGCCGTTGTTCTCTCTTTCTTTCGTGAGGATGCGTTTGGGCTCTCCCGAGAGTTTGTGGGACTTTACAACTTCACCACGCTCTTTGCCGACCCCGTTTATCTCCACTCCTTTATCGTCACCATTGTGTTCAGCTTCTGGGTGATGTTGCTGGCAATGACGCTGGCGCTCTACCTGGCAATCATGGCTGACCGGGCCATTCGCGGCTCGGAGTTCTACACAACCATGATTATCTGGCCGTACGCCGTTGCCCCCGTTGTTTCGGGTGTCATGTGGATGTTTCTCTTTAACCCCACCGTCGGTATCGTCAGCTATTTCCTGGAACAGGCGGGCTACCAGTGGAACCACACCTTGAATGGCTCTCAGGCGCTTCTTTTGGTCATTGTGGCGGCGTCCTGGAAGCAAATATCGTACAACTTTCTCTTCTTTCTGGCCGGCCTGCAGAACATCCCTGAATCGCTTCTGGAGTCAGCAGCAATGGACGGGGCGCGGCCATTCACCCGCTTCTGGAAAATCATCTTTCCGCTTTTAAGCCCCACCACGTTTTTCCTGGTGGTTATGAATGTGATGTACGCGTTCTTTCAAACCTTCGGCATCATTCACCAGGTAACGCGCGGGGGCCCCAATCAGGCAACCAACACGCTGGTCTACAAGGTGTACAGTGACGGCTTTGTGGGCCTTAATCTGGGCTCCTCTTCAGCACAGTCCGTTGTCCTTATGGCACTGGTAATTGTTCTGACTGTCATCCAGTTCCGTTTCCTGGAACGTCGGGTGGAATACTAAAGGATGTAGACTATGGCGATGGTTGAACGTAATCCGGCTTTGACTTTTGTCACGCACCTGGTACTGGTAATCGGGGTGATCGTGGTCATGTTCCCTATTTACGTAATATTTGTTGCGTCTTCCAACTCACTGGCGGACATTCTTGATGCGCCCATGCCCATACTTCCCGGAGCCCTCCTGATAAAGAACTACGTGCAGGCCATCCTGCAGGGAGCGCAGAGCTTTGGCGCCTCGGCAAGCCTCATGCTCATGAACAGCGTTATCATGGCGCTGGGCATCTCCCTGGGAAAAATTGCCATCAGCCTTTTTGCGGCGTTTGCCATTGTCTACTTTCGCTTTCCGCTGCGGCAGTTTTTCTTCTGGACCATCTTTCTGACACTTATGCTGCCGGTGGAAGTGCGTATTCTACCAACATACCAGGTTGTAGCGAGCCTTGGCCTCTTAGATTCCTACGCCGGCCTCACGCTCCCCATAATCGCGTCTGCAACCGCAACCTTCCTGCTGCGGCAGTTCTTCATGACAGTGCCGGATGAACTCGCAGAGGCCGCAACGTTGGACGGCGCCACGCCCATGCAGTACTTCTGGCGGGTACTTATGCCTATTTCGCGCACCACCATCGCGGCGCTTTTTGTCATTCTTTTCATCTTTGGCTGGAACTAGTACCTGTGGCCGCTTCTGGTGACCACTCAGGAACGATATTACACCCTGCTTATCGGCATCAACCGCATGCTTTCTGTGGGAGATCAGCAGGCGGAATGGCAGATCATCATGGCAACCACCATGCTCGCCATGCTGCCGCCGGTTCTGGTTGTGGTGTTTATGCAACGGCTTTTCATCCGCGGTATGACCGAGCAGGAGAAATAGGCCTGCGCCTACCGGTCCAGGTTCACCAGAACCCTGCCGCGTGATCCGCCTCCTAGCATGCGGTCAATTTCCGCGTTCAGGCCATCAAGGCCTACCTCTCTGGCAAGCAGTTTTTCCAGATCCGGTTTCCACGGACCGGACAGGTGGCGCCACACATCAAGACGCCGTTCGGTTTCCGTGTTTTGTGAACTGACGCCTACCAGGGATACTGCACGCAGTATGAATGGATAGATCGATGTAAAAAGCGAGGCTGAAGCGGCATTTCCGCACGCGGCTGCCATTCCGCCGGGAAGCAGGCGTTTGATTCCCGCGGCAAGAAGCTCCCCGCCCACGCTGTCCACCATTCCGGCATACTCTCCCCGTTCCAGCGCGCGATCCGGTCCTCCCAACAACTCGTCCCGTGCCAGCACGCGGGCTGCGCCGAGATCCGTAAGGTAGTCCGTGGCATCACGCTTACCGGTGACCGCTACAGATTCAACGCCGAGCCGGGAAAGCAATAGAAGCGTTGCGCTTCCTACCCCGCCGGTTGCGCCGGTTACGAGTACCGGCCCGGTGAGATTCCCGCCGCCTTTCAGAAGTTCCTGTACGCAGAGCCCGGCGGTAAATCCGGCGGTGCCAAGAATCATGCTTTCACGAAGCGTGAGCCCGTCAGGGAGCGGCACAACCCACTCTGCCGGTACCCGGATAAACTGACCAAACCCGCCGGGGGTGTTCATGCCCAGGTCATAACCGGTAACGAGAACGGGGGCTCCTTTGGCAAAACGCGCGGAGTCAGACGCAGTAACGGTTCCTGCGGCGTCTATTCCCGGAGTATGCGGAAAGTGCCGCGTTACACCCTTGTTGCCGGTCGCGGAAAGCGCGTCTTTGTAGTTCAAAGAAGAGTAGTTGACGCGGATCAGCACCTCGCCCTCTGGAAGCTCGGATGGGTCGCGCTTTTCTATCCGACGCTCAAAGGCGCCGGTATCAAGTTCGTGGACGGTAAACGCTTTGTACTGTTCCATAGTATTTTCAATATAGTCACAGTTACCCGGAAAGCGTAGCCGCCGCGGAAGGCACGATAGTATGTTATGTAAAGGAGGTGTTTCCTATGCAACGAAAAGAACGGAGCAGACTGGGCGAGCACGAGCTTTCGGTCATGCACATCTTCTGGGACCGCGGCGAAACGCGCCACGAGAAACTGGAAGAAGCGGTCCAGGCCATTGGATACGGGCGGGACGAAGCCGCAGAGATTGTGAGGAAACTGGTTGAACGCGGCGTACTTGAACATCGGGAAGAAGAAAGCACCTACGTGTACAGTCCGCTTATCAGCAAGCGTGAAGTGGAGACGCTGATGCTGGAAGATATTGTGCAGAATGTCTACCAGGGCTCCCGGGAAGAGCTCCTGCAGGGACTGGTCGACCACGGCATTTTTTCAAAAGAAGAACTCATTCAGGCCGCCGGAAACGTGAAGCCGCCAGCAGAGCGCTCATAACCGGAACGATTGTCTCGGCTGTTCTTCCCGCCGTGGGGGCAGGTTGATCAGCCGATCCCAACAGTCTGCAGCAGCGACAGAAGCGGCGCGGGATACGCGCCAAGAACTACCACCACAAAAACCAGAAGCCCCACAGCAATCGCGGCACCGGCGGAACGGCGTGCGGGAAGCTCCCTGCCGGAGAGTGAACCGGTTTCTGATTCATGTTCCGGTCCTTCAACCTGTACGGCAACAATTCGCAGGTAGTAGAACAGCGCTATTGCGCTTCCGGCAATGAAGACAGCGGAAAGCATCCAGAGCGCCGCATCCACACCCGCCTTGAAAAGATAGATCTTTCCCAGAAATCCCCCTGTCACGGGTATTCCGGCCAGTGAAAGCAGCATGATGACAAAACTCGCTGACAGGAACGGATGGACGCGGGCAAAACCGCGCACGTCATCCAGATCAACATGTTCTTCTCCGGGACCGGAAATGAGAGTCAGCACGGCAAAAAGCCCAAGAATAGTGAACGCGTACACGGTGAGATAAAACACTCCGGCCTGCAAGCCTCCGGGACCGCCTGCCACAAGCGCCAGGAGCAGATAACCAAAGTTGGCAGTTGAAGAATACGCCAGGATTCGTTTGATATTGCGCTGCAACAGCGCAAGCCAGTTTCCACCCAGCATTGAAGCAACGGCAATCACCACAAAGGCACTTCGAACCGAAGGCGCCGCCTGGTGCACTACGTCGCCAAACAGGCGGTAGAGAAAGACAAAGACGGCAATCTTGGAGACGGTGGCAATGGTTGCCGTGGATGGGAGGGGTGACCCCTCATACACATCCGCGACCCACATGTGAAACGGCACAAGTCCCAGCTTGAATGCAATGCCGGCAACGGTGAGCGCAATGCCGGCGCCAAGGAGAGGCGTCAGCGTTCCGGGTGCGGTAAGCGCGGCACTCACGTCTGAAATCGACATGGTGCCAAGGTCAAAGTAAACCAGGGACAACCCAAAGAGCAGAACGGCTGACGCGGCAGCGGTCAAAATGAAATACTTGATTCCTGCCTCGTTTGCCAGGTGCGACGTTCTCACATACGCAAGAAGCGCGTAGAGAGAAATGCTTAAGAGCTCGAGTCCAAGCAGGAACGATACAAAATGAACAGCAGCTATCAGAAAGCCTGCACCCAGGGTCTCAAGAAGGAGAAGCAGGTAGTATTCCTCCCTGTTTTCCACGTAGCCGGCCAGGTATCCGGAAGCAAGAAGCACTACCACCAGGTTGGCAACAAGCACCAGTCCAATGCCAAATTGAGAGAGCCCTCCGGTGGTAACAAGGACGCCGATGCGCCCGCTTCCCGGCACCAGCACATCAGCAATGAGCGCTCCGGCCAGCGTGAGAAAGGTCAGGACCACCGTAACCCCATACATACGCCTTATCGCGATAGCGAGCATCACCAGGATGGAACCGGCGGCTACAATCAAGAGCGGCAGGAGCGAAATAAGATCACTACCAGTCACGGGTTTCCTCCTTCCTGGACTACCAGTTGGTGATGCGTTTGCGCTATGGGTTGCGTCAGCCTCAGGAATCTTCCGGGAAAGAGGCCAATCCAGAGTACCAGCGCGGCCATGACAAGCACCAGGGCGGTCTCACGAAACGTCAGATCAGGGGTTTGTGGATCAACCTGAACCGGGCCGTGAAAGGCCGCGCGCACGGCGCGCAGCGAGTAAATGACTGAAAGCACCAGGCCTGAAGCTGCGACCGCAGAAAATGCGATGCTCGTCTTAAACGTTCCCAGAAGCACCAGGAACTCCCCCATGAAATTGGCGGATCCGGGAAATCCCAGCGCAAAGACCCAGAAGACAATACCAAAACCGGCAAGCCGCGGCGTCACAGACTTCATGCCGCCCATATCTGAAAGCTCGCGTGAGTGGAGCCGATCCTTAAGAAATCCTGCTGTGGCAAAAAGCGCACTGGTGGTAAATCCGTGCGCCAGCATGGCAATGATTGCACCCTGAAATCCTATGACCGTTCCGCTTGCCGCCCCCAGCAGGACAAAGCCCATGTGGCTGATACTGGTATATGCAACCAACCGCTTGAAGTCACTTTGCCGGTAGGCAAGGACCGCGCCGTAAATGATGCTCACCACCGCCAGCGTCATCAGCAGGGGTGAGATTGCGGAAAACGGGACGGGAAAGAGCGGGCGGATAAATCTGATGAGCCCGTATGCACCTGTTTTAAGCAAGAGGCCGGCCAGGAGAATGGAACCGGCAGTAGGGGCTTCCGTGTGGGCATCAGGCAACCATGGGTGAAACGGAACAACCGGCAGCTTCACGCCAAAGGCCACGAGGAACCCAATCATCGCGAGGGTTGCCCCCGCGCCGGAGAGCGGAGCATTTATCAGCGCAGGCAGATCAAAGGTGTAGGTACCCGTGGCGTGTCCATGCACAAAGTAAACGGCCAGTATAGCGAGAAGCATCACCAATCCTGATGCCTGGGTGAAGATGAAGAACTTCAAGGCTGCCGCCCTGCGCTTTTCACTCCCCCATATGGCAATGAGAAAGTACATGGGGACCAGCATTAACTCCCAGAACAGGAAGAAAAGGAAGAGATCCACAGAGAGGAACACGCCTAAAACGCCGGAAAGGATGAGCCCCAGGTTAAACAGGAAGAACCCCGGGCGTTGGATATCGTCCTTCCAGGAAACAACCGTTGCCGCCAGACCAAGGAGCACCGTCAAGAACACCATGAGAAGCGCCAGGCCGTCCGCACCCAGGTGAATGGTTGCGCCAAGCTGCGGGATCCACGGTATGGCAGCCTCCACTGCGTAGGACGGCGCACCACGTGCCGCGTCCGCTATGGGCATGCCAGCCGCGGATGACACGGCCGGCCACAGAGACAGTGCCAGAATACCGGGAAGCAGCAAGCCGGCGGCCATCACCAGCCGCCCGGCAGTCGCACCGCCGTGCCCGGAGGTAGTGCGAGAGAGTCCCCAGGCGACCATTCCAGCTATGAACGGACTTACTACAATGACAAACAGACTCATACAAACACCACCAATGCAAAGAGAACTACTATTCCGACGCCAATACCCATCAAGTACCAGCGAATAAGCCCTGTTTGAAAGAAGGTCATCACGCGGTATGCAAAACGGTTGACCCACGCAACGCCGTCAAAAAAGGCGGAAATCCAGTCACGCTGCAGCAGGGTGGCAACGCCGTTAAAACTGCCGGTGAAGAGCACGCGGTAGAGGACATCAAAGCCCATGCCGGAGAGCAAGAAGCGGCGGATCCCGCGGTAGGACTGCGCGTCTTCGTGCTGCTTACGCTTACCGCGTTCTTTTCTATACCAGAAGTAGGAGAACAGTATGCCCAGCGCCACCATGGCGGTTACCGCAAGTTGCAGTACAAACGAAGTCCCCGCCGCCGGTTCCGGCGCGTTGCGAACGGAGGCAAAAAGCGGCTCCAGAAAGTGCGCAAAGGGTCGGAATCCACCCAGGTCACCCGGCATGAAGAGGAAGCCGAGGATTACGGCAAACGTGGCAAGGACTGCGAGCGGGAGCTGCATGCGGAGCGTCGCGCCGCCGGTGCTCCCTTTTGCCTGTTTTTCAGCCGCGCTGCCGGGAGCGGGATCGCCGGTGAACGCAAAGAAGAGAATCCGGAAGGAATACATGGCGGTAAGCAGTACCCCTGCGGCACCTGCCAGCCAGAAGAGCGTCCCGGCCTGCCCAAAGGTCCACGCGCCGGAGAGAATCGCTTCCTTGCTGTAAAAGCCGGAGGTGACAAGCGGCACGCCGGAGAGTGAACTCACGCCAATGACAAAGGTCCAGAATGTCAGCGGCTGCGCCTTGCGCATACCACCCATCCGGTAAATGTTGTGCTCTTCATGAAGGACATGAATCAGCACACCCGCCCCCAGGAAGAGCAGCGCCTTGAAGAAAGCGTGAGTAGCAAAGTGAAACATGGCACCGGTCCAGGCGCCAACACCCAGTCCCAAAAACATATAGCCTATCTGACTGATGGTTGAGTAGGCAAGCACGCGTTTTATATCCACCTGGGTAAGGGCGTTCAAGCCTCCATACAGGAGCGTTGCCGCACCAATGATGGCAACAATAAGCTGTGCTACCGGAGCAAGCGCAAAGATGACATGGGTGCGTGCAATAAGGTAGACACCGGCGGTGACCATGGTAGCCGCGTGAATGAGCGCGCTGACCGGCGTGGGGCCAGCCATCGCGTCCGGCAGCCACACCTGCAGCGGCAGCTGTGCGGACTTACCCACCGCACCGCCTAGAATAAGAAGCGCCGCTGCGGTTGCAAGGCCGCCGCCCGGCGTCCACGCAGTGGCTGCGCCCTGTGAGATCCCTGCCAGATTCAGCGTACCGGTAGAAACAAAGAGGAGGAAAATCCCAACCAGAAGTGAAACATCACCAATACGCGTTACGATAAACGCCTTTCTGGCAGCGGTATCATTGGCGGGTTCCTGATACCAGAAACCTATGAGAAGGTAGCTACACAGACCAACGCCTTCCCACCCGAGGAAGAGAAGCAGAAAGTTGTCTGCCAGTACCAGGGTCAGCATGGCAAATACAAAAAGATTCATGTAGGCAAAGAAGAGGTGATAGTCACCCTTGCCCTTCATGAAGTCAACCGAATAGTAGTGAATGAGAAAGCCCACAAAGGTGATGATGGTTACCATCACCACGGAAAGCGCGTCAAGGTGCAGCGAAAAGTCCACGCTCAATGCCCCTGCCGTTACCCACTGTCCAAGGGTGGCCGTGTAGCCTGCCTCCGGCGCTCCGGCTGAGACAAACCAGATGCCGGTGATGAGGGCCAGCAGGAACGAAGCCCCCACACTCCCCGCGCCAATGAAGCCGGCGAGCCCGCGCGGGAAACGCTTGCCCACCAGAACCAGTACCAGGAATCCGGCAAGCGGGAGCAATGTGTAGATCCACAGCAATGTCTGCATATTACCCCCTCAGCTCCGATGCTCTGTCAGAGTCCAGTGTTTCCCGATGCTTATGAAGCCGCAAGATGAGCGCCAGGCCAATGGCAACTTCCGTAGCGGCAAGCGCAAGAATGAACAGAAACATGGACTGTCCGTCTGCACTGCCCCAGAGCGCCCCGCCTGCTATGAACGCCAGACCGGAAGCGTTTAGCATGACTTCCACTGAAATGAGCATGAACATGATGTTGCGCCGTATCAGGAGGCCAAGGAGTCCCACCACAAAGAGAAGGCCGGAGAGGATGAGACCGTAATACGGAGGAATCACTGTCATGACGCCTCCTTGGCTGAGACCTCAGGTTCACGCCGTTCAATCGACCTGCGCCCAACGTGAAACGCGCCCACTGCACCGGCAAGGAGAAGAAATGATGCTGCCTCCACCCCAAGCAAATAGCGGGAAAACACCACCTTTCCAACCTCTTTGGGCGATATGATGGCGCTGCCGCTTCTAACCGCGGTCTGGACCGCCGGTGCCCACGGCCCCGCCACGTAGAGATAGGCCAGCAGGATGCTTATTGCCAGAACTAGAATTGCCGGTCCGCTCCATAGGCGCGGGACCAGAAGCGCGCGTTCTTCCTGCTCTGACTCCCGGCCCAGATTGAGCATCATCACCACAAAGAGAAGCAGCACCGCAATGGCGCCGGCATAAACCACCACTTCCAGCACGGCGGCAAACGGGGCTCCAAGGGTAAAGAACGCTACCCCAAGAGCAAGAAGCGAAGCGATCAGATAGAGGAGCGCATGCACTGCATTCACACGTGTAATTGCAAGTATGGTGGCCGCAATCGCGAGCGCGCCTGCAAGAAAGAAAATGACCAGCACGTCTACCTCCTACTCTTCACCCGGAAGAAGATTGTGGATGTCTACTGGAGGACGCTCTAACTCGCCCTCTCCCGTCTTCTTGACTCCCATGTCCGCCCCGGCTTCCCGGTAGAAGTTGTACCCGGGATACTTGCCCGGACCGTTAATGAGGAGGTCTTCCTTTTCGTACACCAGGTCCTGACGGCGGTACTCACCCATTTCAAAATCCGGCGTGAGCTGAATGGCGTAGGTTGGGCACGCCTCCTCGCACATCCCGCACAGGATGCAGCGGGAGAAGTTAATGCGGAAGAACTCCGGGTAGCGCCGCCCGTCGCTCTCACGCTCTGCAGGAGCAAGGGCAATACAGTCTACCGGACACGCAGCCGCGCACAGGTTGCATGCCACGCAGCGCTCCTCCCCGTCAGGGTCTCTGGAAAGTATGATCCGTCCTCTCCAGCGCGCAGCCGTATCAGGACGCTCCTCCGGATACTGCACGGTAGCCGGCTTCATGAACGCGTGGCGGAATATGAGCCAGATGGTGCGAAGTATGCTAAACATGGCGCCTCCTTAAGAAATTGCTATATAGATCGCACCGGTCACGAGAATGTTAACAAGCGCAATCGGCAACAGGATTTTCCAGCCCGTTGCCAGCAGTTGATCAATACGCGGCCGCGGCAGTGATGCCCGCAGCAGAATGATCAGGATTGAAAAGAAAACCGTCTTGAGAAAGAACCAGAGCGATGGGGGAAGCCACGGTCCCAGCCACCCGCCAAAAAAGAGCGTTGAAATCATGCCTGAAATCAGGACTATTCCCACGTATTCACCCATGAAGAACAGACCAAACTTCATGCCGGAGTACTCAGTGTGATACCCGGCTACCAGCTCGTTTTCTGCTTCCGGCAAGTCAAACGGGAGGCGGTGTAAAACGGCTATGCCGCCAAACAAAAAGATGAAAAACGATGGCAACTGCGGCACCACAAACCAGAGTCCCTTTTGCGCTGCCACAATATCGGTGAGGCGGAAGCTTCCGGAAATAAGCACAATACCGGCCAGTGAAAGTCCCATAAAGACTTCATAGCTCAGCATTTGCGTCACCGCTCTCACCCCGCCAATGAGCGAGTACTTGCTGGAAGATGACCAGCCGCCAAGAACAATGCTGTACACGCCGAGCGAAGACATTCCCAGGAAGAAAAGCAGCCCCACATTCAGGTTGCTGATGACAAGATTAGGAGTGACCGGCAATACCATGAATGACATCATGACGGTGATAAAGATGGTCGCCGGCGCAAGGACAAAGACGGGCCTGTCGGCAAACGGCGGTATCCAGTCCTCCTTGAACATCAGCTTCAGAAGGTCCGCCACAATCTGGAGAACACCAAAGGGCCCTCCCGCCCGGTTGGGTCCGTATCGGTTTGTCCATGCTCCCAAAAGCCGCCGTTCAACAAAAATGAGAAGCGCACCAAGGAGCATTGCGCCGTAAAACACAATGACAATGTTGAGTACTCCCTGACCAAATGTCATGCGCTTCCTCCTTTGTTCGCCGCTGATATTGTTGCCCAGGCCGGCAGCGTGAAGTACTCATCGTCCAGGCCTACCGGCAGGCATCCAACGTCCGGCGGCAGCTCCGGCATCACGCGGGCGGGCAGAGTGACCGTGCGGCTCGTTCCTTCCGCCGCTTCCAGTGCCACCTGCAGCGGCTCTCCACCGCGCACGCCAAGCTCGCCGGCCCTTCGTGAAGATATTCCCACGTACGGCTCTTCGGCGCGCAGCGCAACGGCACGGCCGCGGGCGCTGGTCGGCTCAGAACCAAAGATGTGGTAATGCGGGGCCATATAGAGGCTGCCATCACGCGGAGAAAACGCTTCGGGAATAGCGGGAGCAGGACGGTTGGCGGAGGCCATGCCGCTGCCGGCCGCGCGGTTTCCGGAAAGCAATTGAACACCGGGGTTTCCGCCGCGAAGCGGTCCTGCTATCTCCTCTTGAAAACGGTTCAGCGCCTGAACGGAGTTCCAGCCGGACGCCCAGTAGTCAGTCATGAGGGAGGACGGAGCAGCGTGGTGATGTCCCTCCATGGAGTAGCCCATCGGCGTGTCCTCATCCGCGGGCGCCTGATGATCTGTTACGTCACGCGCGGCGTGCATGGAAGTGCGCCCGCTGTAGCGCGGCATTTGGCGCGGCACCTTTCTCCCACCGGTTCGAGCCGTTGCGGGGGGTGCGCACTCCTTAATGCCTTCAAACTGCGGAAGGTCGGCAACCAGGGCGTCAATGACACTGTCAAGGACAGCTTCCGTGTCTCCGGCCAGTTGCCGCAGCCAGCGCCAGCTGTCAAGAATTTCCGCAGACGGGTCGGCCACCCGCAGCGAGCGTTGTGCGCGGCCTTCATTGTTCACCGCCGTGCCGCTTCCTTCAGCAAAGGTGGCGGCAGCAAGCACAATTTCTGCTTTTTCTGCCGTGCGGCTATCGCTGTGATCAATCACTATGCTTCTCACGTTGCCGAGGAACCCGTCTACAACGTCTTTTGATTCTCTGCGGTAGAGATCATTTTCCAGAATAACGGCAACCGTGCTGGTCCCGTCTCCATCTTCACCGCGGTAGCGCCCGGCAAGCGCTATTGCCTCTGAGAACGGGCGCGGCTCCAGAAGGGCAAGCCCCGCGCTGTTGTACTCCGGCAGCACCAGAAACTGGCGCGCGCTTGCCTTGCGGCCGGCAAGCGCCTCGGCAACCGCGCGCGCGGCGCCAAGCACTTCTTCGCTTCCCAGAGAGGTTCCTGATACCAGAAGCGGCTGCTCTGCGTTGCGAAGCGCCGTAGCCACGCGGAGGGCAAGCTGATGCTCATCGTCCGAAAGACCTGAGACCTCAGGCATTTTTTCGTCAAGTTCGTGGGCCACCGCGTATCCAAAACGGGCAATGTCTGCCGGCGCGCGCCGCAGCGCGTCTGTTGCAATGCGGTCCAGGCTCGTGGCGTACGGGGAGGCCACAAAGAGGGGACCGCGCTTATCCTGGACAGTCACCCGCAGCGCCTTGTCCTTCCACTCGGGAACGTGCACGCGCTCGCCTGCTTCACGGATGGGCGCGCGCCGTGAGGCCTGCCGGAGTGCAAGCTCCAGCCGCGGCGCCGTGTTTACCGGGTCTTCCCCAAGCACTAGCACGGCGTCTGCCTGTTCCACCTCCGCCAGAGTGGCGCCGGAAAGCACGCCGTCTCTGACCATGCCAACCGCCTGCTCCGTGAGTGCTTCCTGACGGTCAGAAACACCCGCGTAGAAGTTGCCTTCTCCAACAAGATCGCGCAATGCCCAGTTACTCTCCAGGGTCGCCCGCGGGGAACCAATGCCTATGACGCGGGTTGCCGCCGAAACAAGCTCACCCGCCTTGGACGCGGCAGTTGCCGCATCAGTTTCCGTGGCGCTGCCGCCGTAGCGCATGACGCTCTTGCGGATCCGTTTGTCATCGTTTACAAACTCATAGCCAAAGCGGCCGCGGTCACAGAGGAAGTAGCCGTTCACGTCCCCGTTATAGCGGTTACGAATTCGCCGAAGCGTTCCGTAGCGTTCGCCCGGGGTGATATTGCACCCCAGGCTGCAATGGGTGCAAATTGCCGGTGCGGTCTGCAGGTCCCACTTTCTTACCGCATGCTGCTTGAACGTCTTATCCGTGAATACGCCGGTTGGACAGATTTCAACCAGATTTCCGCTGTGAGGACTTTCAAGCGCGCCGTCCTTGTAACGGCCAAAGAAGACGTTATCGTGTCCGGCAAACTCCTGCAGGTCATCTCCGCCGGCATAGTCACGATAGTAGCGGACGCAGCGGTAACACTGGATACATCGATTCATCTCATGGTGAATGAACGGACCAAGATCCTGACTGATGTAGGTTCGCTTGGGAAATACGTTGCGCCGATAATTGTGTCCGGACATCACCGTCATATCCTGAAGGTGGCACTCTCCGCCTTCATCACAGATGGGACAGTCATGCGGGTGGTTGAGCATTAACCACTCAATGACACTCGCGCGAAACGCCTGCGCCTCCGGGTCGGCAAGGGATACGTGCATGCCATCGGTCAGCGGGGTCATGCATGACATCACCAGCTTACCCTTTGTATCGTTCTCATCTTTGAACTGCTTCACCGCGCACTGCCTGCAGGCGCCCACCGAGTGAAGCGCGGGATGCCAGCAGAAGTAAGGCACGTTAAAGCCCAGCTCCAGCGCGGTCTTCAGCAGGTTGTGTTCACCGTCAACATCGTACGCTACGCCATCTATGAAAATCGTTACCATGAGCTAACTCCAGCGGCATCTCTTGTTTTGAATATGGTCCTCAAAGTCTTCGCGAAAGTACTTGAGCGCGCTTTGAAGCGGTTCAATTGCCCCGGGTGCAAGCGCGCAGTAGGTCTTACCTATCCAGATCTTGTCGGTGTGTCCGGAAAGAAGGTCCAGGTCAGACGCCTTTCCCTCGCCGCGCTCAATTGCGTAAAGTACGCGCGCGAGCCACGGCAGGCCTTCGCGGCACGGCGTACACCAGCCGCACGACTCCTGTCCAAAGAACTTCATCAGGTTGGCAACAAAGGCAACGGGACACGTCTTGTCGTCCAGCACAATCATGGTGCCCGTACCAAAACGGCTTCCCGCCCCCTGTATAGTCTGGTAATCCATGGCAAGATCAAGATGTTCATCCACCAGGAAATCAGTGGAGCCGCCGCCGGGAAGCACCCCGCGGAATTTGTAGCCGTCCGTCATGCCGCCGGCATGCTCCAGAATTTCCCGAATGGTTGTCCCCATCGGCAGCTCAAAGCAGCCCGGCTTGTTCACGCGGCCGCTCACGCCGTACACCTTGGTGCCGGCCTGGTCCGTTTTGCTCAGGCCCTGAAACCACTCGGCGCCGTTTTTCACAATGTGAGGCACGTTACAGAGCGTCTCCACGTTGTTCACCACCGTAGGCATGCCAAAAAGGCCTGAAGCGCCGGGAAACGGCGGTTTTGCGCGCGGAATGGGCCGGTTTCCTTCCAGCGCGCTAATGAGGGCGGTCTCTTCACCGCAAATGTAGCGCCCCGCAGAAATGTGGAGCCGCATCTCCAGATTGTAGCCGGATCCCAGCACATTCTTTCCCAGGTAATTCTGCCGGTACGCTTCTTCTATGGCGCGCTCAAGACGCTTACGTGCCAGGCGGTAGTGGTTTCGCAGGAAGATATAGGCTACATCCGCTCCTATTGCGTAGGAGGAGACGGCAAGTCCTTCCACCAACTGGTGCGGGTCCCCCTCCATGAGAAAGCGGTCTTTAAAAGCACCTGGTTCCATCTCATCAGCGTTCGCAATAAAGTACTTGGGGTGCACAGCATCGTCTCCCATCGGCGTGAATCCCCATTTCACGCCGGTGGGAAACCCTGCGCCGCCCCGGCCCATGAGCCCGGATTCTTTCACCACGCCCTGAACTTCTTTCTTTTTCATCTTGCCCACGGCTTTTCGCAGCGCCTGATATCCGCCGTGAGCCTCATACTCGTCTATCCACATAGGTTCAGAGCCGGGTCTGATTCTTCCGGTAAGCGGTGTTTCAGCAGCCATCATCCGGCCCCCTTGATGTCATCCAGAATCTGGCCAACCCGCTCCGGATTCAGGTCATGGTAGAGGGTCTCGTCAACCACCATCACCGGCGCGTGATCGCAGGCGCCAAGACACTCCGCGGGAAGAAGCGTGAACTCTCCGTCCCCGGTAGTCTGCCCCGGCTTAATGCCCAGCTTCTCCTGGATGCTCGCGGCCACGCTATCCTTTCCCATCACAAAACAGGAAATGCTGTCACATAGATATATGACGTGACGCCCAACCGGTTTGCGAAATACGAGGTTGTAGAAACTGGCAATTGCGTCGAGTTCAGAGGGACTCATTTCAAGATAGGCAGCCACATCTTCCAGACTCTCGTCAGATACCCAGCCGCGGTGGTTTTGCACAATGGTCAGCGCCTCAACACACGCCTGTTTCCTGGTCTCAGCTGCATCAACCTTAGCGTCTATCTCTTTTCGTTCCACGTCGTTTAGCATGCTCTCTTCCTTGCTATGCCCGTTCACTCACCTGTCAACGTCCGCCATGACAAAGTCTATGCTTCCCAGATACGCAATAAGGTCTGCTATGAACTCTCCCCGAATGACATAGGGGATCATTTGAAGGTGGGGGAAAGAGGGTGTTCTGATGCGTGTCCGGTATGACATGACGCCGCCGTCGCTCACCAGGTAGTAGGCGTTGCTGCCCTTCGTCGCCTCGGTGGCAACCATCGCTTCACCGGGTGGTATGACAGGCCCCCACGTCACGTGCACAAAGTGATTTATCAGCGTCTCAATGTCTTTCATGGTGTGCTTCTTGCGGGGAGGGGTTGCCAGCGGATGGTCAGACTGATACTCGCCTTCGGGCATGTTGTTTACACACTGCTCTATGATGCGAAGGCTCTGCCTGAGCTCTTCCACGCGCACCATTGAGCGGTCATAGGTGTCGCCGTGGGTTGCCGTGGGAATATCGAACTCAAACTGGTCGTATCCGCCGTACGGCATATGCTTTCTGAAGTCAAACTCATACCCCGTAGCCCGGAGTCCCGGACCGGTAACGCCCCATTCCATTGCCTCCTGTGTGTTGTAGGCGGCAACACCCTGGGTGCGCTTACGGATAATGCGATTTTTCATCACCATCTTGGTGTACTCTTTCAGGCGTTTGTCGAAAGACTTGATGAACGCGCGCACCTTTTCTTCCCAGCCGTTGGGAAGGTCCTGCGCGGTTCCCCCTATCCGGAACCAGCTGGGATGCATCCGGCCGCCAGTGATGGCGGTTACAATATCAAGCACTTCCTCACGGTCTATGAACATTAAAAAAATGGGAGAAAGCGCACCGAGATCCTGGGCAAAGGTGCCGTACCACACCAGATGGCTTGAAATCCGGAAGAGTTCCGTGAGCATAATGCGCATCACCTTTGCACGGTCTGGAACATCAATTCCGGCAAGACGCTCCACGGTCTGCACGTAAGCCATGTTGTTCACCGATCCGCCCAGATAGTCTATGCGGTCCGTGTAGGGAATGAAGCTGTGCCACGTTTGCCGTTCCGCCATCTTCTCCGCGCCGCGGTGATGAAAGCCGATTTCCGGCACCGCGTCCACAATTTCTTCTCCGTCAAGCTGCAGCACAACGCGGAACAGTCCGTGTGTGCCGGGATGGTTGGGGCCCATGTTGAGAAAGAGGTAGTCGGTATCTTCTCCGCCGCGCTGCATGTCCCAGTCATCCGGATTGAAGGTGAACTGATCCATGCGCTCATCCTGAAGCGCATCGGTGAGGACGTAATCCGGCAGCTCCGTGGCACGCGCCGGATGTTCTTTTCTCAGCGGATGACCGCGCCACCACTTTGGCATCACAATGCGGGAGAGGTGGGGATGCCCGTCAAAGGTGATTCCGAACATGTCCCACACCTCACGCTCATACCAGTTGGCAACCGGATATACCTCCGTGGCGGACGGAATATGAGGGTACTCGTCAACAAGCGCCACCTTGAGCCTGAGAAACTCCCGTCTGTCCGGAGAGAAAAGATGGTAGACCACACTGAAGAGGCACGGCATGGCACCGGTTGGGTTTTCCCGCTCTCGCTCATCAACCGCTGTTAAATCAAACAGCATGGGAAACGGGTGGGAGGAATGATTTTTTAAGAGCCCGAGTACGCGGATAATGTGGCTCGGATCAACCCAGAAAGTGGTCATTCCGTCCACGGTGGTCTGACTCTTGAGCTCGATATCGGGATACTTCTCTTCAACCGAATTTCTAATCGCATAACCCTGGTCAGATCTCATCGGGACTCCTCAGCTCCGTCTGCTTCTGTCGCTCCGGCCGTTTCAGCTCCTTCCGCGCCGTCATGTGCGGCCGCTGAACACCGTTAGGAGTGACTGTCCATGAGAGCGGACGCTTCTCCGTACCCACCATGTCCTGCAACATGGTCAGCCCTTCCATGAAGTTGTACGGGCTTGGAGGACAACCGGGCACATAGACGTCCACGGGAATGAATCTGTCCACTCCCTGGACCACGCTGTAGATGTCATACATGCCGCCCGAGTTTGCACAGGAGCCCATGGAAATAACCCATCGCGGCTCCATCATCTGCTCATAGAGCCGCTTCACAATAGGGGCTATCTTGATGAACACTGTTCCGGCAATCACCAGCATGTCAGATTCCCGCGGCGTCCCGCGGATCACCTCGGAACCAAAGCGCGCAATGTCGTGCTTACTTGTGAGCGCGGTTGCCATTTCCACGTAGCAGCAGGAGAGGCCAAAATTGAACGGCCACATAGAGTATTTTCTCCCCCACGCCACCATGCTTTCCAACCGCGTCAGCGCAAAGGTTTTGCTCAGCTCCTCGGTGGGAAGACCGTCCCGGGTGAGGGAATAGTTGTGATCACTCATGCGTTGGTACCTCCCGAACGCCTTTTGTGTCTGCGGCGCCAGCTGAGCGCGCCAACCCGCAAGAGATAGACAAGCGCGGCGAGCAGGAGAATGATAAAGACCGCAATTTCAATGTAGCCGGGCCATCCCAGCTCCTTTCCCGCTACCGCCCACGTCATGATAAAGATCGTTTCGATGTCAAATACCAGAAAGATCATTGCAATGATGTAAAACTGAATATCAAATCGAAGACTGGTTGTGCCGGTTATCGGCATACCGCCTTCATACGGCTTGTCCGTTTCATGCTCCCGGTGTCGTCCGCCGAGAAAGGCGGAAATCAGGAGGATGAGTCCAACCGTTACCACTACACCGAAGAAGTAAAGCGGCACGGTCCACAAATCGCCTGGATAACCTGTAGGGTCTGACATAGACGCTCTCAACCCGAAAAAGCCTGAAATGATGCCCAAAGCACGCCAAATCGCCCTGGCCATGTCCTTGATATCTTCACATGAAATTTCCTCCAGGCCGGCCGGGGGGAACATAACCTGAGTGGACTAAAACGGTGTGACAATGAGCCTATTTGCGGGGTAGTGGCGTCCTAAATGGTATCGATATCTGAGAGAACCGCTTCCACGCGCTCTTCCACGCGGGATACCTGTTCCAGGTAGGTGTCATACGCGGCGCGGGCAATGCGGGCGCGCTCCGCCTCGTTTTCCAGGTAGTGCGCGGCAGTCTCAACCACGTCTGTTCCGTCCCACTCAAAGGCAACGTAGCTTTCTCCCGGAACAAAGAGGTCCGGCCACGTTTCCAGATGGGACATGTCAGGCTTCAAAAGCAGAGAGCCGGCCAGCACCGCTTCAAAATCGCGGAGGCAGAGCTCTCCCCAGCCAAAAGGGCTCAGCGTGACCCGCGAGCGGGAAAGTTCCGCATTGTACTGCTTCTGACCCACTCTGCCGGTGAGAAAACGCGGGTCTCCGGAAATAGCGTCCAGTATGAGCCGGCGATGATGGGCGACTGACGGCTTTGATACCAGGTCAATGCGCGCGTGGACATCGATGTCCCGTGCGGTCTGCTGCGGCCAGCTGAGGTTGCGCCTGTTGTAAAAGGGACGCACCATGCCAAGACCTGCAGTGCGCGCCACGGCAACACCTGCACGCTGGACAAGCTTTCGGCGAGGGTAGTCGCCCACACCGATATTCCAGGAAAGCCGCAGTTTTGCCAGCTGCTCCGGGCGGGACTCCGTTGCGCGCGGGCGTTCGGCTGGATCGGTTATTCCGTAGGCCCGGTGGGCATGGTCGGAATAGAGCTCTCCGCCGTAGAGCGCGCGGCCGTAAAGCGCGCGGTCACGAAAGAGCGCCTTGGCGTAGAAGCGGTCCACCAGGGGCAGAACTTCAAGCCGGGGAATGCCGCCGCCGGCATTTCCGTTAAAGAAGACCACCCGCCGGTACTTCTCCCTGATGCGGGAGAGGAGATCCGTGTCCACTACATCCGGTTTCAAAAACTGGCGCACCATGATTACCGTGTCATTCCGGTCACGCTTCAGGCAGTACTCAGCGGAATCCGTGAAGGTAAAAAGCTTGCTGTGGCGGGAGAAGAGAAAGGGCGCAAGAGAGTGAAAGACCGATATGCGGTCATAGAGAGCGTAGAGCGTTATCCCTGACACTTAGATATCCTTTAAGATTTTGAAAAGCGAAAAGAGAAGCATGGCGATGTTGACCGCGGCGTAGAGCGTCACAAAGAGTCCTGTTGCACCAAAAAGAAGCGCCAGCACCAGAAACGGCACCAGGAGCCCGGTTACTGAAACCAGGTTTTGAGCCGCTGCCACCAGCAGATTGCCGCCGCCTTTCGGCTTCAACTCCCGCGCGCCCTCGCCGGCCAGGTTGCGGTATTTCTGATAGAGAAGGCGCGCGGCCAGGCCGCTTTCTGCCGCCAGAAAACCTGCAACCAGTGGCCATACACCTCCAGCCCACACCGGATCCAGGCCCGCAGCGGCCGCCTGCCCCGCCGCGCCGTTACCCCCGGCCGCAAGGAGCCCCGCGGCACCCCGCCAGCCAAAAACCCCGGCCGCCGGAAAGACCAGCGCGTTCATTGCGTAGCCGCCAAGCGCGTCAAGAAACTCACCGCGGTTACCGCTTGTCTTTGAGAAGCGCGCCACCGTTCCATCCGCGCAGTCAAGTACCGCCCAGAGAAGCAGGAACGCGGTTCCGGCAAGCGCCGCAGCCGCGGAACCAAACGCTACCAGCGCGCTTCCGGCAATCGCGGCAAGAATAGAGAGCCAGGTCACCGTGTTTGCCGATATGCCGGCTTTCAGAAAAAGCAGCGCCGGAACCCAGGAGAGCGGCCGGACCACCAGATAGGTCCACAATTCAAGCTTTTCCGCGCGCCGTTTCTCCGGCGTGTAGGTAGCAAGGAGATCTCCCAGCCGCAGGTTCATGCCATGTCCTTCAGCGCGGCCGCCAGAGCGCGGTCATCTTCCTCGTCACGGACGGCAAGCCGGATGTACTGGCCCCCGGCGGGGATGCCCGTCTTTCCGGTAAGATCCTTGATGAAGAAAGAGCCGTCACGCAGCAGTGTCTCGGCAAGCTGTGTGGCGGTAAGCGGCGCGTCAACCAGCTCGCACATCACGTAATTGGCGCGGGAGGGCAGCACGCGCAGCCACGGAATCTCTTCCAGCTCCGCGCGGAAGCGCGCGCGTTCTGCGGCAATGAGATCGCACGCGTGGGCGTACTCGCTCCGGTATTTTGATATTGTTTGAAGAAAGTACTCGGCAAAGGAGTTTATGTTCCAGATGGAAAGCCGCCCGCGCACGCTGCGTACAAGCTCCCGGTCCGCAGCGGCCATCACTCCCAGGCGCAGGCCGGGCACGCCGTAGCTCTTACTGATGCTCTTTATGACAACCAGTCCCGGATAGCGCGCAAGCATTCTGCTTTCCATCATGGAAAAGCGCTCCTCGGCGGGGGCAAAGTCCGCAAAAGACTCATCGAGCACCAGGCGCTTCCCCTGCTCCTCTGCCGCACGCGCCACGCGCTCTACATCGCTCTCTGACAGAAAATGGCCGGAGGGATTATCCGGATTGACCAGGACAAGTGTATCAACCCCGGACAGCCACTCGGTGAGTTCATCCACCGTGTATCCAAACGTGCTCCTGTCTTTTGGGGAGAACGATACAAGCCGCCCGTCACCAACGCGTTCGGGATACTCGTTGAACGTTGGCCGGGAAATGCCAAGTGTGCCGGGAAGTACTTCCAGGAGCGCCTTAATAAGTTCTGCGGCACCATTTCCCACCAGCACTTCTTTCTCATGGCAGCCAAAGTAGCTCGCAGCCAGAACCTGCAGGACGTCCTGTCCAGAGGGGTAGTGGGAGACAAGACTCTGGAAGTTGTAGCGGAAATCCTCCAGATACTGCTCGCCGGGAAAGTAGGGATTTACCAGGTAGCAGAAATCCCGCATATCGCTGAAGCGCCAGTAGCCGCCGTAACGGGATTGAAACGACTTCAACCGGTCGCTGCCCTCTTTGAACATGACAGAGGCAATGTCCAGGTCCCCGGCATCGTCTATCTCATACCACTTTTCACCTTCCAGGCGCATCGCCTTCAAACCGGTATCCTTCAGGAATATCAGCACCTTCAAGACCTGCTCGTAGTACTCGTTGTTGCCGAACGCCTTGCTGTACGCCTCCAAAAAGGGCAGGTAGTAGTCATTGATGAACGCCCTGGAGAATTTGTAAATGTTCACCGTCTTGAAATATGACGCCGCCTCGGAAAAGAGAAACTCCTTTTTGGGGATGAAGCTTACTATCTCATCCTCCTCGTCAAGCAACGTGACCGTACCATCCATCCAGTGCTCAAACTGCGCAACTACTGCCAGATTGGGACGCGGATCTCTGACCAGGCGATCCAGGATTGCGGTTTCGAAAATGAGATCGCTCTCTAAGAGGATAGTGTCGTCTTCACTGAACTCCTTCCGGGCAAGCCAGAGTGAGTAGATATTATTTGTTTTATCAAATACCGGGTTCTCCACGTAGGTGACCGGGATACCGTCATATTGCGTACCCACGTAGTCCATGAGCTTTTCCCGCTCATACCCCACCACCAGCACAATGCGCGTGACCGCGGTCCGGCGGTCGTTCACGTGCGCAATTGATTCGAGGAGATAGTCGATGATCCGCTTGCCGTTCACCTCTACCATGCACTTTGTGTTATCCTGCGTAAAACGTTTCAGCCTCCGGCCCATGCCGGCGGCAAGGATCATTGCCTGCATCTTGTACTCTGCCTCGCTTGCGCTCTTGGAAAGTTGTGCTGCCATAGTAACACAGCCATATCGCTGTTGCACCCCGCCACAGTCGGTGCGGTGCCGTCAGTTGGGAAATTACCGGGAACGGCGGTCACGCTCTTCCTGCCGCGCCTCTGTCTGGCTGTCTATAATCTGCCTGATTTCGGAAAGCACATCGCTCCACCCGGCAAGGGAGCGGCCGTACTCAAGATTAAAGCTGTAATCAAAGTTGTCAGGGTTCTTTCCCTGGTTATGCTGAATAATGGTTTCCATCTTGTCTATTGCCTTGGCAATACGGGACTCCACTGTTTCACCGCCGTTGTACTCGTCCCATAGCGCAAGAATGCGGTGCGCTGACGGAGCGGAGAGCGGTGCCACCAGATGCAGGAGCGCCCGTTTTTCAGTGGCGAGTTTCTCTTCTCTGGCCACCGGTATGGTTGCTGAAAGGTCCCCTTCCAACGCCTCCCCAAGATCATGGACCAGACAGAGCCGCATGACGCGCGCCATGTCCGCCTCGAGAAATTCCGGTTCCAGAACAAGTGCAAACATGGCCATCCGCCAGGAATGCTCGGCAACACTTTCCGGCCTCCCGGTTGAGCTCCAGGCGGTGCGGTGCGCGTTCTTCAATAGTTCCAACTCCTGCAGAAAGCGAACTATGCTTAAGGGATTCTCGTACATATTGCCACTCCGCCGCTATCATGAGAGAAATTGGTCTTCCCTGCAAGCAAACAGACTGGAATCCGCAGGCGGGATGTGAAAGAAAAACGTTGACAGATTTGTAAAGAGATCTTAACATAACAGGCATGTTAAGAAATCTTAACAATCAGAACCAAAGGAGAGTCCAATGAAAATGATGACGCGCCTTTTTGTGGTGTCTCTTCTGCTCTTTGCAGCAGCAGCACCATTTGTATTTGCCGGAGGCAGCTCTGAGACCGCCCCCGCCGCACCGGCACCGCAGGAAAAGCCAATGACTCATGACGAGCTGGTCGCCGCCGCCCAGGCGGAAGGGAACGTGGTTGTGTACTCTGTCACCAGCCGTATTGCCAACGCGGCAAAAGCGTTCACGGCGAAATATGGTATTGAAGTGGAAGCCACCAACCTGAAAGACTTTGAACTGGTTGAGAAGGTTTCCAAAGAGGGCAGCACCGGTGCGGCAGGGGCTGATTTTGTGCTCTGCCAGGACGGCGGCCGCGTTATGGGCGAGCTCATTAACATGGAATACCTCTACAACTACGTTCCGCCAACTATGAAAGACGTGATACCGGCCGAGTTCCAGAACCCGCTCGCCTTCGCGTTCATAAACAAAGTGTTCATCTTTAACGATGAGGCAACCAGCAAGTACCCGTTCACCAATATCTGGGCGCTCACCACTCCTGACTGGAAGGGCAACTTTCAATTCAAGAACCCGTTCCAGGAAGGCGTAAACGCCAACTTCCTCACAATGGTCACCAAGCCGGAAATTGCAGCCCAAATTGCAGATGCGTACAAGGCGTACTTCGGCAAAGAGATAACGCTCACCACTCCCAACGCCGGTTACGAGTGGATCAAGCAGATCCTGCAAAATGACCTGGTACTGACCACCTCTGACACCAAGACAGCAGAAAGCATTGGCGTAAAAGGACAGAACAAGCCGTTTAACGCCGGCCTCTTTGTCTTTTCCAAGTTCCGCTACAAAGAGACCAAGAACCTTGCCCTTGCACCCATCATGGAAATGGATCCGTTTGCCGGATTCTACTATCCCATTTACGCGCTCATGAGCTCGAACGCCAGGAATCCCAACGCCGCCAAACTCTTCATTGAGTACCTCCTGACGGAAGAAGGATTCAAGCCGTGGAGTTCCAATCTTGGCACCTACTCTTCCAACCCCAATATTCCGCTTCAACCGGACGATCACCCCATGACCACGTGGGCAAAAATCCTGGTTGCAGAAGATCCAACCTACTGCTTTGAGCACCGTGCTGAGGTTGAAGAGTTCCTGAACGAGTACATCTACTAATAGCTTTTTAGAAGTGCAAAGCTGCGGACCTGGTCCTCAGCTTTGCACAGTTACAACTCAAAGGATAGAACCAGTGAATTACCGCAACAGGGTTAAGTCCTTCCTGAAGAAGCCGCACAACATCATTCTCATCACGCTTGCCTTTATTCTCGCGTACCTGACCGTGGTCCCCATGATTACCATTATTCTGGACACCTTTACGGTGCACCAGTCGGAGCTCATGCGTGTCAAAGGCGCCCGCGTGGGGGACTTCACACTCTACCACTGGACTAAAGTGCTTTTCTCCTCCGCAAGCAAGAAGGTGTTCTACCAGCCGTTTCTCAATACCATGCTCGTTTCATTTGGAACGTGTTTCATCGCGATCTCCTTTGGCGGCATAGTGGCGTGGCTGGTAACGCGGACCAATATGCGCTACAAGGGCATCATCTCCACGCTCTTCATCTTCCCCTACATTATGCCGTCCTGGACCCTTGCAATGGCGTGGCTCAACTTCTTCAAGAACTCCCTGGTCGGTGGCTCCACCGGATTCTTCACAGCCCTTACCGGTATACAGACCGCCAACTGGTTTGCCTACGGCCCCTTTCCCATTGTCATTGTGCTCGGGCTTCACTACGCACCGTTTGCCTACATTCTCATTGGCGGAATCCTGCGGAATATGGATGCAAACCTGGAAGAAGCCGCGCTCATCCTCAAGGCAAGCCGTTCAAAAATCATGCGCAAGATCACTATTCCCATCGTGATGCCTGCAATGCTCTCCACCTTCCTGCTCGTCTTCTCAAGCGCAATGAGCGCCTTTGCCGTGCCTGCCTTTCTTGGCACCTCCGTGCGCTTCCAGGTGCTGACCACCCAGATGTACCGGACGCTGAACGGCCTCAATCCGGGATACGGCTACATCATGGCGCTGATCATGATATCCATCGGCGTGCTCATCCTGGGCGTAAATCAATGGATCATTGGAAAACGCAAGTCGTTTACCACAATCACCGGCAAGAGCTCCAACATCGCCTTCATTAATCTGCGCGCGTTCAAGTCCATCATCTCGGCGCTGCTGCTGGTGATTGTAACCCTGGTTTGTATAGTGCCGCTCATCTCATTTGCAATTGAGTCATTTATCATGGAACCGGGCAACTACTCGCTGGACAACTTCACCACCGTTTTCTGGGTAGGACAGGGTTCCCCGGAAATTGCCAATGGAGAACCGGGAGTGCTGCGAAATCCCGCTATTTACCACGGATTGTGGAACAGCGTTCGTCTCTCCGTGCTGGTGGCCTTCATTGCCGGATCAACGGGAATTCTGGCCGGATACGCCATTGTGAAGAAACGCAATTCCCGCCTCTCCATGCTGGTCAATAACCTTGCCTTTTTCCCCTACCTCATGCCCAGCATGGCGTTCGGTGCCATCTATCTCTCCATGTTTGCGGTCAGGCGCGGATTTATCCCGCCGTTGTACGGCACCTTTGCGCTTTTAGTGCTCGTTGGCGCGGTGAAATACCTTCCGTTTGCCTCGCGCGCCAGTGTGGGAGCCATGCATCAGCTCTCAAACGAGATAGAAGAGGCAGGAACAATCCAGGGAATTGGCTGGTGGAAGCGGATGATCCGCATCATCATTCCCATTCAAAAGGCAAGCTTTCTCTCCGGATACCTGCTTCCGTTTATCTCGAGCATGAGAGAGCTTTCCCTCTTCATTCTCCTGGTTACTCCCTCTACCCGGATTTTGACAACCATGCTTTTTCAGTATAACGAAAAAGGGTGGAACCAGTATGCAAACGCAATAAACCTGATCATCGTGCTCTTTGTGGTTGCCAGCAATGTGATTGTAAACAGGGTAACCGGAGCTTCCATTGACAAAGGAATAGGAGGGCAATAGAAATGCCGGAAATTCGACTTCAGAACATCACCAAGCGCTTTGGCAAGTCTGTTGCCGTAGACAACCTCAGCCTCGTTATCCGTGACCGCGAATTTGTGACCCTTCTTGGTCCGTCAGGCTGCGGAAAGACCACCACGCTCCGTATGATTGCGGGCCTGGAAACGCCCACTGACGGAGAGATCTACATTGATGACACCTGCGTCTTTTCCGCGGAACACGGGATCGATATTTCTCCGGACAAACGTAACGTGGGATTTCTCTTTCAAAACTACGCCCTCTGGCCCCACATGACCGTCTATAAGAATATCTCCTTTGGGCTTGAGAACCTGAAATGGGAACACGCACGCATTACCGCCCGCGTAGACGAGCTTCTTTCCATGCTCCGTATTTCTGAGCTGCGTGACCGGTATCCGGCGGAGCTCTCCGGCGGGCAGCAGCAACGGGTGGCCATTGCCCGGACCCTTGCCACCGGCCCCAAAATTCTCTTTATGGACGAGCCGCTCTCCAACCTGGACGCAAAGCTCAGGATGGATATGCGCGCGGAACTCAAACGCCTGCACGTGGAAACCGATTCAACCTTCGTCTACGTTACCCACGATCAGCTGGAAGCTATGACGCTGTCAACCAAGATCTGCCTCCTTCAGGAAGGCGTCCTGCAGCAATTTGCGCCCCCGCTTGAAACGTATCACAATCCGTCCAACTACTTTGTAGCGGATTTTGTGGGAAGTCCCAACATAAACATGCTGGAAGTCACCGGAGAGAACGTAAATCTTGATGAAGTCCGGCTCACGTCAAACGGCCTGCGCTTTCTCTTTGTTCCCACCTCCTCAAGCATCACGGTGCAGGAAGGACAGGAGTTTCTTCTGGGCATTCGCCCTGAGGACATCGTGATTTCCCCGGAAGGAAACATTGAGGGGAGCATCTATTCAACCCTGCCTTCCGGAATGGAGACCATCGTGAAAATCCAAACTGAGAACCACCTGCTCACCTCAGTGGTGTTTGGCGGTGTAGACTTCTCCATGGGTGAAGCGGTTAGAATCGGGTTCAAATCTGAGCACAACGTGCTCTTTGACAGAAAGAGCGAGCGGAACCTGGCTACCGGAAAGCTGCTGTAGCAACACCGGGAAAAGAGGTGCAATTGTTGCCCGCTTATACTAGAATCAGGTCGATGAATACCCCTGAAGAACATGGTGCGGCGGCCGGCGACTCGGGAAAGACAATCCTGATAGTAGATGATGAGACGCACATCGGCGCACTGCTTCAAATGAACTTGAAAACTCACGGCTACAGGAGCCTCTTTGCCGCAACCGGTGAAGAGGCGGTGGAGCTTGCGCGCTCTGAAGAACCTGATCTGGTATTGCTGGATGTCATGCTCCCGGGGATGGACGGAATCCAGGTGTGCCGCATTCTCAAAGATGATCCGCAGACCAGACGCATTCCGGTGCTGATGCTCAGCGCTAAGAGCGCGGGGCAGGACAGGATAAGCGGCCTTGAGGGAGGCGCGGACGACTACATCACCAAGCCTTTTGACATGAAGGAGCTCTACCTGAGAATTCGGGCGGCGCTGCGCCAGGTAGATCTTCTCACCGGTTCCGGCGGCACCTTTCATACCGCCGGTTCACTCACGCTGGATTCCGGGAAGTATCAGGTAACAAGCAACGGGGAGAGGATCGATCTCACCCTTACCGAGTTTCGGATTCTCCATCTTCTCATGAAAAATCAGGGCCGGGAGGTGCTGCGGGAGACCATAAACCGGGAAGTGCTGGACAGGGAGCCGGCGGAAACCGGGCGTGCCGTTGACGTCCATGTCAGAAACATCAGAAAGAAGCTCGCCGCCGGTGAAGTTACCGGCTGTGCTATCCAAACCGTGCACGGTACAGGGTACAGGCTGATAGTCCGGCCATGAAGAAAGAACTTTTCATCCTCCTCGTGGCGCTGTTACTCTCGCTCTTTCTCCTTGTAATTTTGCTCTTCTACCTCTATACGGTAGACCTCATTGTAAAGCAGGCACAGCAAAGAGGGCGTGATACCATTGCGCGCGTGGCGGGTGCCATGCAGGAATCTTCCCGCTCACTGCAGGAGATAGCGCGCAACCAGGCGGACATTCTTTCTGCCCACATCATCGTTGTAGACACCGATTTTTCCCTGCTTGCGGACTCCCACAGCCCGGATCCCTCGGTGTCCGGCAAGTATATCAACGCGGACCTGTCAGAGGCAAAAAAGAAGACCGTTGCCGCCAGCGCCGTCCGTGACCGGAGAACAAACACGCTGTCAGTTTCGGTAGCACAGAAAATAGCCGCGCGCTCCCGCGATGTAATTGTCTGGGTCTCGTTTGAGATCAATGAGGTACGCCGGCTGACCGTCTGGTTTCTGCTCTGGCTGCTTTTGCTCGTGCTGCTGGTTGCGGGTATGGTTTTCATCGTCATTAATTACGCGCTTAAGCGCTACCGCCGGCCAATCCGGAAACTGGTACAGTACACCCGGGATGCGGCGGCAAGCGGCTTTTCCAAAATCAGTGTGGACACCAGTGATCCCGAACTTTCCCGGCTGGTGGAAAACTTCAACTCCCTGGTAGATCGCTACAGCCTCCTCGTTGAAACGGACAATAAAAAGTACAGCAGGATTAACACGCTGCTTGCAAACCTGAAGACCGGCATCCTGATGGTTGACCCTGACAACGCAATCAGCCTGGTAAACCCGCGCGCGGAAGCTCTTCTTGATCTCGATACGCTTACGCTGTTCAAGAACAGACACGCCGCACCGGAAGACAACCAGCTGGTAAGCCGGATTCTCCTGGAAACAGAGGCAGTCAACCGCACCATGACAACCCGGGAGCTCACCCTCACCACCGCGCGGGAAGAGATCCTTGAGATTCACATTGAAGCGATAAGAAGCAAGTACGCCCCGTACCGTCACAGCGGCGCGCTGGTGATCATTCGCGATGTGACTGAAATGCGCCGTCTTGAACGCCTGAAAGACCAGTTTATTTCTAACGTCTCCCATGAACTGCGCACACCGCTCACCGTCATCGGCGGTTTTGCGGATACGCTGAAATCGTGGGACGCACTCAGCCGCGAAGACCGGAACACCGCCGTAGGTATCATTGATCTGGAAACCGAGCGGCTTCGCAAGCTGGTCTCAGAGCTGCTCCTCCTCTCCCGGATTGATGCCGGAACAGAAGGTGAGCCAGCCGAAAGCTTCAGCCCGCGTGAGGTGATTGAAGAAGTACTCACGGCGTTAGAGCCGCTTGCCGGTGAGAAAGGAATTCACACCCATGTTGACCTTGACCCGCAAACCGTTTCCCTTTACGGCGTGCAAAGCTGGTTCCGCCAGATCATCTTTAACCTCTGTGAGAACGCGGTGAAGTACACGCCGGCAGGCGGCAGCATACGCGTTTTCACATCCAATCATGACTTCGTGCTCCATCTCACCGTCTCAGACTCCGGGCCCGGCGTACCGGAAGAAGAGCGGGAGCGCATCTTTGAACGCTTCTACCAGATTAACCGCTCGCCAAACAGCAAGAATGCGGGCAGCGGCCTGGGCCTCTCCATTGCCGCTCACATGGCCGCGGAGTTTGGTGGAAATATCACCGTGACAGATGCGAAAGGCGGCGGCGCGGCGTTCCACCTCACCCTGCCCTACACAGAAACAGAAGAGGACAGAAGTACACGATGATAACACACCACCTTCTCGCAGGGGATATTCTCAAGGCGTGCGATATCCGCGGCGTTGTAGATAAGAATCTAACCGTTACAGACGCGCGTTTTATTGCGCGCGCATTTGCCAGCGCGCTTTTCAAACGCGGCAAATCATCCTGCGTAATTGGTTATGACGGGCGCCACTCTTCCGCCGGTTTTTGTGACGCTGCGGCCGAAGGGCTTGCCCAAAGCGGCATTGACGTGACAATAGTGGGGCTCGTGCCCACGCCGGCCGTCTACTTTGCGCTTACCCAACTGGGTGCAGACGCGGGGGTCATTGTGACTGCCAGCCACAATCCGGCGGAATATAACGGATTCAAGTTTTTCACCGCAGAAGGACCCTTTCACGGCGCGGATATCCAGGCGTTGGGTGCTGCGTGTAAACGCGGTGATTTTGTGAGCGGGCACGGAAGCAGGAAAAATATCGATATTGTTCCCGCCTACATACAGTATTTGCACCGCTTCCTGGAACTGCCGTTTGCAAGAACACTGCACACCGTATGGGACCCGGGAAACGGCGCGGTTGCCGCGCTCCTCGCGCCATTCCTTGAGCGCCTTCCCGGGAAACAAAGCGTCATATGCGGCGAGGTAAACGGAGACTTTCCCGTACATCACCCGGATCCCAGTCTGAAAAAGAACATGGAGCCGCTGCGCAGAGCCGTTCTTAAACGCGGGGCTGATCTTGGCATCGCGTTTGACGGAGACGGCGACCGCCTGGGATTGGTAGACGGCGCAGGTTACGTTTTCCAGGGTGACCAGTTAATGGTTCTTTTTGCCCGTGAACTCTTGCGCAGCCACCCGGGCGCCACTGTGATGTCTGAAGTGAAGGCGAGCTCGTTTTTCTATGAAGATGTTGCCGCACATGGCGGAAAATCGCTCATGTGGAAGGTGGGGCATACGCACCAGAAAGAAAAGATGCAACGTGACCGCATCCTCCTTGCCGGAGAGACAAGCGGGCACATCTTCTTTGCGCAAAACAGGGGGTACGATGACGCGCTCTTTTCCGCGGTAAAGCTTCTAAACATTCTGGCTCACAGCGAGAGGAGCGCCGCGCAGATCAGAGAACGTTTCCCGGTCATGCATGACAGCGGGGAAATCCGCATCCCCGCGGACTCCCGGCAGCGCGCGCGCCTTGTAGCTGAGATTGCAGCGCGGTTGCGGCAGGAAGGCCGCGAATTTGTGGACATAGACGGTATCCGGACAGCGTGCAATGACGGCTTCTGGATGATGCGCGGCTCAAATACACAGCCGCATATCACCATTCGCTGCGAGGCGCGGAGCAAGGACGGCCTGCACTCATGCCTGGCTGATCTGCGCCGGCAGCTCGCCAGCGCCGGTGTTGACCTGGAGAGCGCCGGATATTACGCGGAGGCGTGAGCCGCCCTACAGAAGCGGAATGTTGTTCTTCCTGCACTCGTTGCGCATGCCGTCCGGCCAGAGACTTGCCTGAATCTCACCAATGTGCGCCTTTCTCAGATAGAGCATTGCCAGGCGTGACTGACCGATGCCGCCGCCAATTGTCTGCGGCAACTCGCCGGCAAGTAACCGCTTGTGAAAATAGAGACCTTCACGCTCTGTTGCTTCCCGGATCACCAGCTGGCGGGAGAGCGCATCCGGATCAACGCGAATGCCCATGGAAGAGAGTTCAAACGCAGAATCAAGCACGGAATTGTAAACCACAATGTCACCGTTGAGCCCCTGGAAACCGTCCCCGGTGGGCGTGGACCAGTCATCATAGTCAGGCGCGCGGCCGTCATGAGGTTCACCGCCGGAAAGCGCCCCGCCAATTCCAATGACAAATATGGCGCCGTGTTCCCGGCACGCACGGGTTTCCCGCTCCTTGGAACTCATATCTGGATAACGTTTTTCCAGCTCTTCTGCGTGGATGAAGGTGATCTCTTCCGGCAGCTCTGGTGAGAGGACATCGTACTCATGACAGATGAAGCGCTCGGTGCGCCGGATCACGTCATAGATTTTTGATACGATGCGTTTCAGGAAGGAGAGGTGGCGCTCTTCGGGACGCATTACCAGTTCCCAGTCCCACTGGTCAACGTAAATGGAGTGCACATTGTCCACCAGGTCATCCGGCCTGATGGCATCCATATCCGTGTAAAGTCCTTCCCCTGCTCGGAACTCAAGGTCAGCCAGTGCCAGCCGTTTCCACTTGGCAAGTGACTGCACAATTTCGGCCTCCATGTCTGCAAGGGCGCCAACGGGAAAACGAACCGGCCGCTCAACGCCGTTTAGATCGTCATTAATCCCGGTACCGGCGCGAACAAAAAGCGGCGCGGTGACGCGCACCAGGTTCAGCTCAAAGGCAAGATTCGTCTGAAACGCGTCTTTGATCTTTAAAATCGCTTTTTCAGTTTCCCTGGGGGAAAGGACGGGTGAATATCCGTCCGGAATGTAGAGGTTTTGCATTATACGCTCCAAGTAGTTTGGAGCAATTGTACCGTATGTGCGGTTTTCTGCAACCCGGAAGACTACGCCTTTTTCAGGTGGTAGCTCAAATACTGCATATCCCCGCTGGCAAATGTTGCGTAGCGGGATGAGCCTTTGATGCCGGCAAACTCGCCAAATGCCGCACAGAGGAGAGAGGGAATCTTGCGGCGGATAAGCCGCGTCCGCCTCTTGTCATCAAGCTCAAGGGCGCGTACCACGTTTTGCGTGATATTGTCCTCTTTGACCACCTGAAACCCGGCGTCTTTCAACTGCTCTCTCAAAACAGGCACATCCTTCTTCCACCGCATGTCGGTGAGAAGAAACGAACCGCCCTTGCGTAGGACGCGGTACGTTTCTGAAAAGAAACGCGCTATATGCGGATAGCAGCGTGAAGACTCCACGTTTACAAGTGCGTCAAAGCTGTTCTGTTCAAAGGGAAGCTTCTCCGCATCGCCCTTTACAAATGAGAGGACCGGGGAGGCATGAAAGGTGTTACAGAAACGAATGCCGTTTTCTGAAAGGTCCACGCC